>TARA_B110000091_G_scaffold13981_1_pt1 | contig 13919 bp, 9 predicted proteins | sample TARA_B110000091 | Tara Oceans TARA_B110000091 (sample SAMEA4397278) | marine metagenome | biome: Polar Biome; feature: [DCM] deep chlorophyll maximum layer (ENVO:01000326); material: water (ENVO:00002006), including particulate matter (ENVO:01000060) such as... | depth 35 m
TTGAACGTTCAAACTTTTCCTTAGCCATGGGAGGCTCCTCTTTTTTTTGTGGCGGTGGGCAAATTGTCCACTACAGTTTACGCATATTTTGCTTGGATCTCTTCTGAAATATTAGATGGTACTGGTTCGTAATGGTCAAATTGCATTGAAAAGTTAGCCCGCCCAGAAGACATCGATCTAAGCGTATTGATGTACCCAAACATATTTGCCAATGGAACAAATGCGTCAATAGCAATTGCATTACCGCGACTATCCTGTCCTTGGACGTGACCGCGCCGCGAAGTCAAATCCCCAATTATTCCACCAGTATATTCGTCGGGAGTAATCACTTCTACTTTCATTATCGGTTCGAGAAGTTTTGCTCCAGCTAGACGCATACCTTCTCTCATGCACATCCGACCTGCAATTTCAAAAGCTAAGACCGACGAATCAACGTCGTGATATTTTCCCTCGAGCAAAGCGACTTTAAAATCAATTACAGGAAAGCCAGCCAATGGCCCACTATCCATGACTGATCTAATGCCTTTTTCAACACCTGGAATATAATCCTTTGGAACAGATCCACCAACTACGCGGGATTCAAACGAAAAGCCCTCGCCAGGAACCGTTGGAGAAATAACCATTTTTACCTCGGCGTATTGACCGGATCCTCCAGATTGCTTCTTGTGGGTGTAAACATGCTCTACTTCGTGACCAATTGTTTCACGGTAAGCAACTTGTGGCGCACCGATATTGGCCTCTACTTTAAATTCACGACGCATTCGGTCCACAAGGATATCAAGGTGAAGTTCGCCCATGCCCTTCATGATGGTCTGACCAGATTCGATATCCGTCTCAACGCGGAAAGACGGATCCTCAGCAGACAAACGTTGTAACGCCAAGCCCATTTTTTCTTGGTCACCTTTTGTTTTTGGTTCAATGGCGATCTCGATTACGGGTACCGGGAAAGTCATTGTCTCCAAAACAACTGGAGCGTTCACAGCACAAAGAGTGTCACCCGTGGTTGTTTCTTTTAAGCCACCGAGTGCTATGATATCACCCGAAAATGCTTCGGAGATTTCATCTCGGTCATTAGAGTGCATAATCATCATACGACCAACACGCTCTTTCTTGCCCTTAGTTGAGTTCAAGAAATTATCGCCTTTTTCCAACTTACCAGAGTAAATTCGAGTAAAGGTCAAAGAGCCAACAAATGGGTCATTCCAGATTTTGAAGGCGAGCGCCGAAAACGGCATGTCGTCGTCCGCACGCCGTGCCTGGTCTCTAGTTTCTGTTTCATCGCCTGGTTTGAAGCCCATGTAATCGACGACGTCGAGCGGGCTTGGCAAATAGTCAATAACAGCGTTAAGCAATGGCTGAACTGCTTTGTTTTTAAATGCTGAACCACCAAGCACAGGCACAAATGCCATACTTAAAGTCGCCTTGCGGATCAAATCACGTAAAGTAGGGATATCAGGCTCATTACCCTCCAAATACTCCATCATTGCATCATCGTCTTGCTCTACAGCAGCCTCAACTAGTTTGCTTCGCCATTTCGCAGCAGATTCCTTTAAACTTTCCCGTATTGGTTCTTTTGTCCAAGAAGCTCCAAGGTCTTCACCCTGCCACAACCACTCTTCCATCGTTACAAGATCAACCAAGCCTTCCAACTCAGTTTCAGCGCCAATTGGAAAAGAAATAGGAATTGCACTCGCTCCAGTGCGATCCTCGATCATGTCGACACATTTGAAGAAATCTGCCCCTGTTTTATCCATTTTGTTGACAAAAACCATACGCGGTACTTTATAACGATCAGCCTGACGCCAAACCGTTTCCGTTTGAGGCTCAACACCAGCATTGCCATCCAAGACACAAACCGCTCCATCCAAAACAGCTAATGAACGCTCGACTTCAATTGTAAAGTCTACGTGGCCTGGAGTGTCGATTATATTAAAGCGGTGCTTGGGACCCTCAGCATCAACACCGTTTTCCGTACGCTCCCAAAACGTAGTTGTCGCCGCAGATGTGATAGTAATCCCGCGCTCCTGCTCTTGCTCCATGTGGTCCATGGTTGCAGCGCCATCGTGCACTTCACCGATGTTATGCTCTTTACCTGTATAAAACAGGATACGCTCTGAGCAGGTAGTCTTACCAGCATCAATGTGCGCAATTATACCGAAGTTGCGGTATAGTTCTAAGGGATATTCACGTGCCATATTTATCGAGCCTCTGTAGGGTTACCAGCGGTAATGACTAAATGCTTTGTTCGCATCTGCCATTTTATGTGTATCTTCACGCTTCTTTACGGCTGAACCACGCGACTGCACAGCATCCATTAGTTCGCCAGCAAGACGTTCTTCCATTGTATTTTCGTTGCGCTTCCGACTAGCAGTAATTAACCAGCGAATTGCTAAAGCCTCCCGCCGCTCAGGTCGAACTTCTACTGGAACTTGGTAAGTAGCCCCACCAACCCGGCGCGACCGCACCTCAACAGACGGTTTAATATTTTCTAAAGCTTCGTGAAATAACTCAATCGGAACGCGCTTGACTTTTGTTTCAACGCGCTCAAGCGCACCGTAAACGATCCGCTCAGCTATAGATTTCTTACCATCTAGCATCAGATTGTTCATAAATTTTGTCAAAACAAGATCACCGTATTTGGCATCAGGTAGGACTGTTCGCTTCTCAGCAGCATGACGACGAGACATATATAATTCCTTACTTAGGACGCTTTGCGCCGTATTTTGAACGACGTTGCTTACGGTCTTTGACACCCTGTGTGTCTAGTACACCACGAAGAATGTGGTAACGCACGCCGGGAAGGTCTTTCACCCTCCCCCCACGGATCAACACAACAGAGTGTTCCTGCAAATTATGGCTTTCTCCAGGGATATAGCTGATCACCTCAAAACCGTTAGTTAGTCTGACTTTAGCAACCTTCCTCATCGCCGAGTTCGGCTTTTTTGGAGTCGTTGTATACACCCTTGTACATACACCGCGCTTTTGCGGACATTCCTGCAAGTGCATAGACTTGCTACGTTTGATTTTAGGCTGCCGGGGCTTCCGGATCAGCTGCTGGATTGTGGGCATTGGCGGTTCTCTTCTCGTCTACATAAATTTGTTGATGAGGCACGCCCCACCGGTTTTATTTTTTAGCGCCAGGTAAGACCACCCTACACTGACTGCCGCGTATTTTTGCGGTATTCATTCGTACTGCGCAACAAACACCACATCCCTTCCTAGTTGTAGAGGGGGTGGCGGGATTTCCAGAGGAACAGCTAACTGTTCTTGACCACTTCAAATTTTGATGCCGTGCAAAAGGGATTTCGCCCATCACAGATTAGGCGCGTATATGCAGAGTCGGTTAATGTGTCAACAGCTAGAAATAGAGAACAATAGCCATCATTAACAAACTATTATCAGAGCGGTAAATAAACAGACACACCGAGAACAACTCAAGAAATTAATTTTTTCAAACAGTGGTTTTTACTGATTAGATTCGGTATCAACTACGCCTTTTTTCGCCCTTAGCCATACAACATAAACATTCCAGTAATTACAATGACTGCTGAACCAATCAACGACCAGGTATCCGGCCACTCTTCGAAAAGATATAACCAAGAACCAGTGTAACAAGTAAACCAGAGTAACGAGACTGAGAAGTAAAACTCACCTTACCCATTCGAATTGCCAGTACACTGACGATATAGCCAAAAAAAACTGAAACTGAAGACCCTGTTAGTAAGACCCAGGATTCTAAACTAACATCTCTCCACGGCTCAAAAAACGCCCCACAGCCTCGAGCCACAAAAAAAACCAAAGCCGCAAAAAATGATATTTCTTGCGAGGATAGCTTGGCGCCCAAGCTTCTGAACATTCCATCCAGAGCGCACTACTACCAAACCGAGTAGTAGCAAAACTATTCCACCGCGCAATGCCACCGTTTGAAACATTGGCACCATACCACCAAATGCTTTAATCATCGCGTTATTAACGGCAAAACAAGTCATTGAGCACATCATGAAGATTGCACCCTTTAAATTTTCAGACATGCTTAAGCAGCTCTCATAACATTAAAAATGTTATTTCCAATGTTCAGAATGGAATATGATAAATCGCCTTTAATGATAAAAGGCCACTCTAACGAGTGGCCTTTTATCTCTTTGAATATACGCTTTGTTACTCTGTCTGAGACTTAGAGTTATCCGGTCCATCTGTATCAGATACCTCATCCACCTCAGGAGCTGCCAGTGCAATTGCCTCTTCCGCTTCCGCTCTGCGAGCTTCAATTACCACGTTGTCCCGATCAGCCGCCACACGATGCATTTTCTGAGTAGCGCCACCAGTACCTGCAGGAATCAATCTTCCAACAATTACGTTTTCTTTTAGGCCTATGAGTTTATCACGCTTACCTTGCACAGAAGCCTCTGTAAGCACTCGTGTTGTTTCTTGAAATGAGGCGGCCGAGATAAACGAACGCGTTTGAAGTGAAGCTTTGGTAATACCAAGTAATATTGGCCCTCCCTGTGCTTGGCGCCCACCTTTAGTTAAGGCCTTCTCATTTGCAGCATCAAACTCAGCCTTATCTACATGCTCTCCTTTGAGTAGAGTGGTCTCTCCACTGTCAGTAATTTCCCACTTCTGCAACATCTGGCGCACGATTACTTCTATGTGTTTGTCATTTATCTTAACGCCTTGCAGGCGATAAACGTCCTGCACTTCGTCAATCATATAATCAGCCAAAGCTTCCACACCCATAACCGAAAGAATATCATGGGGTGCAGGATTGCCATCCATGATGTAATCCCCCTTTTTGATAAAGTCACCCTCTTGAACTGGGATATGCTTACCCTTTGGCACCATGTACTCAACATTATCCATACTGTCATCAGCAGGCTCAATCGCTATACGGCGTTTATTTTTATAGTCTTTACCAAAACGAACGTAGCCGTCTATTTCGGCAATTATTGCATGGTCTTTTGGTCTGCGCGCCTCGAACAATTCGGCCACCCTCGGCAAGCCACCTGTAATATCCTTCGACCGGCCTCCTTCACGAGGAATCCGTGCCAAAATATCTCCAGCTTTGATTTCTTGTCCATCTTCAATCGACAGGACTGCGTCAACAGACATTGCATATGATACTGGATTACCATCTTTTTTGAGTAGCACCTCACCTTTTGAGTCAGTTACTATTATTTTTGGAGCAAGCTCATTACCTTTTGGTGCTGCCCGCCAATCCGAGACAATTTTTTGTGTCATGCCAGTCGCATCATCAGTCTCATCACGAAGCGCAATACCAATCACAAGGTCAACAAATTTTGCCGTACCTTTTTTTTCAGCGATAATTGGTAACGTAAACGGGTCCCACTCAAAGAGCTTTTCGCCTCGTTTAATTGTTTGCCCGTCCTTTACCAACATCTTGGATCCATAATCTACCTTATAGCTAGCTATTTCTGCCCCCCCAACATCGAGTATTTTTGTAACCATGTTGCGCGTAAGTGATAGATACTCACCAGCAGAATTTTTCAATAATGAAGCATTCTCAAGCGATACTTTGCCAGGTTGGCTACTTTCTTGACTAGATTGTTGGCCACCACCCTGAGCAACGCCACCAATGTGGAATGTCCGCATAGTTAATTGCGTACCCGGTTCTCCAATAGACTGAGCAGCAATAATTCCCACGGCCTCACCTTGGTTTACTTGGGTACCTCGTGAAAGATCCCGGCCATAACAGGCTGCACATATTCCATCTTCGATTGCACAGGTCAGCGGTGACCTGATTAACATTGAGACTACACCACCATCTTCTATATGGTCGGCCTTCAATTCGTCGATCATCTCACCTTTGTTACACAAAACTTCATCTGTCCCAGGCTTTATTACGTCCTCAGCCGCAACACGTCCTAAAATACGCTCTGCTAAAGATGAGATAACTTCACCATCGTTCACAGCAGCTCGAGCGGTAATGGAACGCTCTGTTCCACAATCATGACTGCGGACTATACAGTCTTGTGCCACATCAACCAAGCGACGGGTCAAATAACCAGAGTTTGCAGTTTTTAAGGCCGTATCAGACAGACCCTTACGGGCGCCGTGTGTCGAGTTAAAATACTCAAGAACAGTGAGACCTTCTTTAAAATTTGAGATAATCGGCGTCTCAATGATATCTCCATTGGGTTTCGCCATCAAACCGCGCATCCCCCCCAGTTGTTTCATCTGGGTCACGGAACCACGCGCTTTGGAATGCGCCATCATATATACTGAGTTGGGTTCCATTTCAGAACCATCCTCATCATATTTAACAGATGCAATTGCATCCATCATAGAGTCAGTTACTTGGTCGTTACAATTTGACCAAGCGTCTATTACTTTATTGTACTTCTCACCCTGCGTTATCAGGCCGTCCATGTACTGCCGTTCAAACTCTTTAACTTGAGCGCGCACTCCATCAACAATAGTCCACTTGTCATCTGGAATAAGCATATCATCTTTACCAAATGATATTCCTGCCCGAAACGCTTCACGGAAACCAATAGTCATTACTTGATCGCAAAAAATAACAGATTCTTTCTGGCCACAGTAGCGGTATACTGTGTCAATAATCTGCTGTACTTCACCCTTTTTTAAAAGGCGGTTAACCAGCTTAAAAGGTGCTTTCGCATTTGTTGGCAGCAGAGCACCTAACCGCACCCGGCCGGGTGTAGTTTCGAAACGCTCCATAACCTCATTTCCTTCATGATCGACCTGAAGTATTCGTGCTGTGATTTTTGCATGAAGGTGAACAACCCCCGCATCAAGTGCATGCTGAACTTCATCAACAGAGCCAAAAATCATGCCTTCGCCCTTCATACCTTTACGCATGAGGGAAGTATAATAAAGACCTAAAATCATATCTTGCGATGGTACTATAATTGGCGCGCCGTTAGCGGGCGACAAAACGTTATTAGTAGACATCATCAAAACCCTGCACTCGAGCTGAGCTTCAAGACTCAGTGGAACATGGACAGCCATCTGATCTCCGTCAAAATCAGCATTAAAGGCCGAGCAAACCAAGGGGTGGAGCTGAATAGCTTTACCTTCGATTAGAACGGGTTCAAACGCCTGTATGCCTAACCTGTGCAAAGTAGGTGCACGGTTCAGCATCACTGGATGCTCACGGATTACCTCATCCAAAATATCCCAAACCTCAGGACGTTCTTTCTCAACTAATTTTTTCGCCTGCTTTACAGTTGAAGATAAGCCCTTGGCTTCCAGCCTACTGTAGATAAAAGGCTTAAACAGCTCTAGTGCCATCTTCTTTGGCAACCCACATTGATGCAGTTTCAGTTCAGGCCCTGTCACAATCACCGACCGACCCGAAAAATCTACGCGTTTACCTAAAAGGTTTTGGCGAAAGCGTCCTTGCTTACCCTTCAGCATATCTGAAAGAGACTTCAATGGGCGTTTGTTTTGACCAGTAATTACCCTGCCACGACGTCCATTATCAAATAAAGCATCGACAGATTCTTGTAACATCCGCTTTTCATTGCGAACAATAATATCTGGTGCCCTTAACTCGATTAGCCGTTTCAAACGGTTATTACGATTAATAACTCGGCGATAAAGGTCATTGAGATCTGACGTTGCAAAACGACCACCATCCAACGGAACTAACGGTCTTAACTCTGGCGGTATTACAGGAATAACAGTAAGGATCATCCACTCTGGACGGTTGCCAGATTCAATGAAACTCTCAACAATCTTTAAACGCTTTATAATTTTCTTTGGCTTCAATTCGCCTGTAGCTTCAGCCAGATCAGCACGCAACTGATCCGCTTCTCCATCTAAGTCAATCAAAGACAACATTTCACGAATAGCCTCAGCACCAATATTTGCTGTGAAAGCGTCCATCCCATATATATCCTGGGCATCAAGAAATTCTTCCTCATTCATCAACTGGCCATAAATTAAGTCAGTTAAACCGGGCTCAATTACAACGTAATTTTCAAAATATAATATACGTTCAAGATCACGCAATGTCATGTCTAGCATTAGTCCTATGCGAGACGGAAGTGACTTCAAAAACCAGATGTGAGCAACAGGACTTGCTAATTCAATGTGACCCATGCGTTCACGACGCACTTTTTGCAATGTAACTTCAACTCCACATTTCTCACAGACAACGCCTCGATATTTCATGCGCTTGTATTTTCCACACAGGCACTCATAATCTTTTATTGGTCCAAAAATGCGTGCACAAAAGAGACCATCACGTTCTGGCTTGAAAGTACGGTAATTTATCGTTTCTGGCTTTTTAATTTCGCCAAATGACCATGACAAAATTCGTTCCGGGCTTGCTAGAGAAACTTTAATTTCATCAAATGCTTTTGGTGGCGTGATTGGATTAAACGGGTTGGTTGATAATTCCTGGTTCATTTTAAATTCCTTTAAATCATAGGGAAGAGCGGTGGAAGTAGATTACTTTATTATTAACAATCTACTCATCCACCTCCGCATCCAGGAGTTCCATATTTAGACCAAGGCCACGAACTTCTTTAACGAGAACATTGAACGATTCTGGAATTCCCGCTTCAAAATTATCTTCACCTTTTACAATACTTTCATAGACTTTAGTCCGCCCGGCAACATCGTCAGATTTGACAGTCAGCATTTCCTGAAGTGTATAAGCCGCCCCATATGCCTCTAATGCCCAAACTTCCATTTCTCCAAAACGCTGGCCACCAAACTGTGCCTTACCGCCCAGTGGTTGCTGAGTAACCAAAGAGTATGGCCCAGTAGAACGAGCGTGAATTTTGTCGTCTACAAGATGGTGCAATTTAAGCAGGTATTTTATCCCAACAGTCACTGGTCGAGCAAATTGCTCACCTGTACGACCATCGAAGAGGACTGATTGCCCACTTTCACTAAATCCAGCTCGCCGTAGAGCGTCATTAACATCGGCCTCCTTGGCACCGTCAAAAACTGGCGTAGCAATGGGCACACCGTTAATCACATTGCCCGCAGACTCTATTAATGAGGGCTCGTCCATCGCCTCAATACCTTCAGCGTATACGTCGTCACCATAAGCAATCCGCATAGCGTCTCGTACGGGAGTTAAATCACCAGATCGGCGATACTCGCCTAAGGCTTCGTCAATCTGAATGCCCAAACCACGTGCGGCCCAACCCATATGGGTTTCAAGTATCTGACCAACATTCATTCGTGAAGGTACACCTAAAGGGTTCAACACGAAATCAACGGGAGTACCATCACTCAAGAAAGGCATATCCTCCATCGGAACAACTTTGGAAATCACTCCTTTATTGCCGTGACGACCAGCCATTTTGTCGCCTGGTTGCAGTTTACGTTTCACCGCTACAAAAACTTTAACCATTTTCATAACGCCTGGGGGTAAATCATCACCCCGACGCACCTTTTCAACTTTATCTTCAAAGCGCGCGTCTAGAGTACGTTTTTGAGCCTCGTATTGTTCATGCAATGCTTCGATGGTTTGAGCATCAGTCTCTTCTTTCATTGCAAACTGCCACCAATGGCTTCGCGGAGTATCGTCTAGGATCTCTTGCGTAATGAGTTTGCCCTTGGTGCCCTTTGGACCATTAACAGAGTCCTTACCTTGCATCATACTACGTAGGCGAGCATAAATATTACGGTCAAGAATGGTTAGCTCATCATCTCGATCACGAGCCAGCCTCTCAACTTCCTCGCGCTCTATCTGCAATGCACGTTCATCTTTTTCAACGCCATGTCTATTAAAAACGCGGACCTCAACAATCGTACCATAATCACCTGGAGGAAGTCGTAATGATGTATCACGTACATCTGATGCCTTCTCACCAAATATGGCCCGGAGAAGCTTTTCCTCCGGAGTCATTGGACTTTCGCCCTTTGGAGTAATTTTACCAACCAATATATCCGATGGACCAACCTCTGCACCGATATATACAATGCCAGCTTCATCTAAATTTCGTAAAGCTTCTTCGCCCACATTTGGGATGTCTCGAGTGATCTCTTCTGGACCTAGTTTAGTATCGCGGGCTGCCACTTCAAACTCTTCAATATGAACAGAAGTAAAGACATCATCACGCACAATGCGTTCAGAAATAAGGATACTATCTTCATAGTTATAACCATTCCATGGCATAAAGGCGACCACTACATTTTTGCCTAATGCAAGCTCACCAATGTCAGTAGAAGGACCATCTGCAACAACTTCACCTTTGGTTATATGGTCTCCGACCTTCACCAAAGGACGTTGATTAATACATGTATTTTGATTTGAACGTTGGAACTTCCGCATCCTGTAGATATCAACACCAGCGTCTCCAAGCTCTAGGTCTTCGGTGGCCCGAATAACTATCCGCTGTGCGTCTACTTGGTCGATGATCCCACCCCGTTTAGCTACGATGGCTGCACCAGAGTCACGAGCTACAACCTCCTCGATTCCAGTGCCAACTAGTGGCGCTTCAGCCTTAAGAAGTGGTACCGCTTGTCGTTGCATGTTAGAGCCCATCAGTGCTCTATTTGCATCGTCGTTTTCAAGAAATGGTATCAAGGAGGCTGCAACGGAAACCAACTGCTTTGGTGAAACATCAATCAAGTCTACCGAGTCAGACTGTGCCAACGTATAATCACCATTTTGACGAGTTGAGACTAAGTCATTTTGAAACTTGCCGTCTTTATCGAGAGCGGCATTTGCTTGTGCCACAGTGTGCCTCATCTCTTCGGTAGCTGACATATATTGCACATCGTCGGTTACCTTACCATCTACAACTTTGCGATATGGCGTTTCAATGAAACCATATTTATTTACGCGAGCGAAAGTCGCCAACGAATTAATTAGGCCGATATTTGGTCCTTCTGGTGTTTCAATCGGACACATCCGACCGTAATGCGTTGCGTGAACATCACGAACTTCAAAACCAGCTCTTTCTCGCGTCAAACCACCAGGTCCAAGCGCAGAGAGTCGACGCTTGTGGGTCACCTCTGACAATGGATTAGTTTGATCCATAAACTGGGATAATTGACTTGATCCAAAGAACTCTCGCACCGCAGCGGCAGCTGGTTTCGCATTGATCAAATCTTGTGGCATCACTGTATCAATTTCAACAGACGACATCCGTTCCTTGATAGCTCGCTCCATGCGTAATAGACCAACTCGGTATTGGTTTTCCATCAACTCGCCCACTGAACGCACACGCCGATTACCCAAATGGTCAATATCGTCAATATCTCCCTTACCATCACGCAAATCAACTAAGGCTTTTATGCATGATACAATATCTTCTCGGCGCAAGGTACGAACAGTGTCTTCTGCATCCAAATCGAGACGCATGTTCATTTTTACTCTACCCACGGCAGATAAATCATACCGATCACCATCAAAGAAAAGTGTATCAAATAATCCAGCAGCTGCGTCTACTGTAGGCGGCTCACCGGGGCGCATTACACGATAAATATCCATCAAAGCTGTATCACGGGACATATTTTTGTCAGCAGCCATTGTATTACGCATGTAGGCGCCAACGTTCACATTGTCGATATCGAGGACAGGAATATTTGTGATACCGGCATCTAATAATTCCTTTACAGAACCACCAATGGCTTCACCCTCTTTGTCTAACTCCCAAGTCAACTCATCGCCAGCTTCTACGTAAATAGCGCCGGTCTCTTCATTAATTATATCTTTGGCAACAAATTTACCTAAAATTTGATCAAACGGAACCAGCAAATTTGACACACTGCCCTCGTCAATCAACTTTTTGACAGCACGAGGTGTTATTTTTTTACCAGCTTCGGCAATAACCTTACCTGTTTTAGAATCTACCAGATCAAACAGTGGCCGCGTACCCCGCACACGCTCTGGAAAGAACTTAGTTACCCAGCCGCCGTCTTTCTTGAACGCGTAGTCAACCGTTTCGTAATAGGCGTCCATTATTCCTTCTTGGTCAAAACCCAATGCATATAATAGAGTCGTTACTGGCAACTTACGACGACGGTCGATCCGAGCATAAACTACGTCCTTAGCGTCAAACTCAAAGTCTAACCAGGAGCCACGATATGGAATTATACGACAAGCAAAAAGCAACTTTCCAGAAGAATGTGATTTACCTTTATCATGGTCAAAAAATACCCCTGGAGAACGATGCATCTGCGAAACAATAACGCGCTCGGTACCATTCACAACAAACGTCCCGTTTGGTGTCATTAAAGGCATGTCACCCATAAATACGTCTTGCTCTTTAATATCTTTTACAGATTTTGCCCCGGTATCCTCATCTGTATCAAAAACAATTAATCTCAGAGTCACTTTAAGCGGCGCCGCATAGGTCATATCACGCTGCTGGCATTCCTCAACATCATATTTAGGTTTCTCTAAGTCGTATTTAACAAACTCTAACACAGCTGACTCGTTAAAATCCTTGATTGGAAAAACAGACTGGAAAACCCCTTTAATTCCTTCACCATCAAGAGGCTCAAGCGTATCGCCAGATTTTAAGAATAAATCATAAGAGGATTTTTGTACCTCAATTAAGTTGGGCATCTCTAAGACTTCACGGATTTTTCCGTAATATTTGCGCAAACGTTTTTGACCTAGGAATGAGTTAGCCATGCGTTACGTAACCTTTCATCTCGACCGCCACACTGCTGTTGGGGACCAGCAGAGTGAACATCTGAGAAAGGGTTTTGGTTCGGCCTATTCCAGAATATCGTCCCAAAGATATCCGCCCGACCTATGAACCTACCCAGAAAGAAACCCACTGTGGGCCCCTATCAGGAGAGGTATTGTAATTCCGAAAAGAGGCCTTCAAATAAGTACCACAAAGACGGGAAAAGCTGGGGGCCCATAAAGCCCCCAGCCAAGATCAATACTGTTTAAAAATTACTTTACCTCAACTTCGGCGCCAGCGGCCTCCAACTTAGCCTTTATGTCGTCAGCTTCAGCTTTATCGACGCCCTCTTTGACGGCCTTGCCGCCGGCGTCAACTAAATCTTTAGCCTCTTTAAGACCCAGCCCAGTAATCGCGCGAACCTCTTTTATGACATTAATTTTCGATGCGCCAGCAGCAACAAGAATTACGTTAAATTCTGTTTGCTCTTCAGCAGCGCCGCCACCATCTGCTGGGCCAGCTACCATCACAGCTCCACCAGCTGCCGGTTCGATTCCATACTCGTCCTTGAGTATAGTTTTTAATTCTTGTGCTTCCAGCAATGTAAGACCAACAATGTCTTTTGCAAGTTTTTTAAGATCAGCCATTTTCGACTCTTTCTAATTTTTTAAATGTGTCCCGACGAGGGCTTTAAACCCACGAAAGTGTTTCAATTGCTTACGCGGCCTTTTCTTCGATAGTCGCGATAATACCCGCGATATTACTTGCAGGCGCGCCAATGGCACCGGCTAGGTTGCTTGCAGGAGCAACGACACAGCCAACAATAGAAGAAATTAACTCTTCTCGGCTCGGCATCGACGCAACAGCTTTTACACCAGCAGGGTCCAATTCGTTTTCACCCATAGCACCACCAAGTATATCCAGTTTTGGATTTACCTTTGAGTACTCCTGAACCACTTTGGCAGCTGCCACAGGGTCTTCGGAATAGGCAAGAACGGTCATACCCGTTAGATAATCAGCTATGCTTGCGCAAGGCTTTCCATCTAGGGCAATTTTGGCGAGCCTGTTTTTGGCAACACGCACGAACCCACCCGCCTCACGCATTTGCGCGCGCAGGTCCTGCATCTCAGCAACTGTCATACCCTCGTAGCGGCTAACCACCACAACGCCAGAGCTTTCAAAGATTTGACCGAGGTCTTCGACCAATTTCTCTTTCTGGGCTCTATCCACAGTTTTTCTCCAATTTATGAGGGTCCACTAGGTCCCCTCGGCTCAGTTTAGCGGTAGTTGCCCACCGCGATTGAGTCCACGATACGAGACCAAAGGCAAAAT
>TARA_B110000091_G_scaffold209127_1_pt1 | contig 13706 bp, 9 predicted proteins | sample TARA_B110000091 | Tara Oceans TARA_B110000091 (sample SAMEA4397278) | marine metagenome | biome: Polar Biome; feature: [DCM] deep chlorophyll maximum layer (ENVO:01000326); material: water (ENVO:00002006), including particulate matter (ENVO:01000060) such as... | depth 35 m
GAAGGGTAACCTTCTAAGCTGATTTTCTTGGATTGCTTAATATTTAGTGTAATCAAATTTTATGCTGTTATTATTGAGATACCACTTTCTAATATATATTTTTTTGCTCTTTTTAAACTAAAATTTAGATCAATCAAGTTCAATAAAGAAATTGACCCTAAATAACTAACTGATTTATAGTATTTTAAATTAATTAATCTAATTGTTATAACCTAATATTCTCGTTAAAACATCTTTTTGACAACTAAAAACATGATATTTGTTAAATGAGAAGAATACTAATTCTGACTTCATTTTCATTTTTGTTTATAAAAGGTTTTTCTTTTATTAATCCTCCAATAATTAATACATCAATTATTATGCAAAAAGCAAATAAATTGGTTGTTGACCAATCTATTTTGAGATTGAAGGGTGAGTTCTTCCATAGTTTTCTTATTGTGAATGATTCATTAGGTTATTTAAACCCTCAAGGAACGTTATTACTTTTTGAAATTAAGTTCAACGATTCTACCAAAGTCACAAAACTAAGTATTGGGAGATACCACGGATTCAACTTTGGTAGACATTTATTCTATCATGATTCTGCTCTATATTCCGTTGGTGGTTCTGGATTATTCAATACTTATCCTGGTATAATTGAGTTTGATTTCGAAAGTGGTGAATGGTACGAAAAATCAATTGAATCAATTCCTATCAATAGGAAGAGAGTCATCAATTCTTGGGTTATAGACGATGAATTACATATCATTTATGAATTGGAATCTAAAGAGAATAATGAATACTCTTATGGGTACATAGACCTTTTAGAGTTTCAATACCATGAATCGAATAAGTTTACTTACGACTTTGAAACCGGATTGCAATTTGGCGGAATAGTGATATCCTCAAATAATAGTTATTCTATACATCAATATTCAAGGAACTCTGATAATTGTTTTTATTCGATATATGATAAAAGAAAAGGTACAATGTTACACAGTACATTCTTCAATGATAAAGCGTGTATTGATGGTAATTCATTTGTTTATGTAAAGGGTAATTTTATTTTCAAAAGAAATAGTATAGGAAAAGTTGATTCAATATCTATTGAAAAATCTAATATTTTTAAATCCATTGATTTTATGAAACGTTATCAAAAATCAGACTTGGATTATTCCATACTAAGTTCGCCATTTTTTTTTGCAGCGTGTATAATTTTCCTTTTAATAACTTGGTTTGTGGTTAAATTAATTTGGACGAATTCAAAACACAAAACGAATCATCTTTATGCTATCCACCAACAATTAAAAGAATTTAAAGGGAAACTAATTTCAAGAAAAGAACTTGATGAAATACTCGAAATTTCCCATTTAAATCCTGATTCAGCTAAGGTGTCTAGGAGTCAACGTATTAAAGAAGTTAATAACAGAGGAGAGACTGTCATTTCCCGGATCAGAGACTTTAACGATAAAAGAATGTTCATTTATAAAATCAACTAAATTCTGAAATGGTGACATTTTCTGTCTCAGAACCTTACTCCAACGTAGTGATTTATTCCTCTAGAATTAAAATTGTCACCCCAATCCTTCAGTAATTTGGGTAGTTTGTTAGATGATTTAAGAATTTTATTTATTTTGATAACCATATAGATATGTGGTTTTCTATCTGTTATAAATTCTCTCAGTAGGTTAAAGTTGAATAATTAAGAGTATTGGTGGGTTAAATAGTGTTTTGAGAAGGATGGTAGATAGTTGATTATATTGATTAAAAATAGGTTAGTATAGGTTAGTATTACCCAGTTTAACCTAATTTTTTCTTTTTTCAATATTGTTTTAACATAGTCTTGTATTGCAGGATAATCTGTATTAAATAAATAAATGACATGAAAAAAATTATATTAATTAGTATGGTCGTGGGTCTAAGTTCAATTAATTTATTTGCTCAATCAGATGAAGTGAAGTATCGTAGAAGTTCGTTGTCTATGGTACTTATTGAGTCGGAAAGTTTTCCCAATAAAGCTGCAGTAATGGATTCTTGGAATAGCTATCCGTTTCCGGATAAGTATAATCAGCACAATGTTGAAACAAAATCTTTTAGTATTGCCTCTGTTGAATTGACTGATGAAGATTTATTAGAGGCTGGTTATTTACAAGATACACTAAATAAGGTATTACAAATTGCCAAGGCCGCAATAGGAGGCCCTGTAAGATATTTAAATGACAAAAAGACGCTAGCCTTCGCTTTACCGACAGAAAAAAAAGAGTTTCAAATTAAACTAGATAAATTTATTAAGAAGAAAGGTTTAGCAAAAGATCTTGTTTCAACTTGGTTTAATAGAAGTGCAGATGGAAAATTTGACATGAGTTTAATTCAGGAAAGGGGTTTTTACAACGCTTCAGAAATGGAAGCAACAATAGCCTCTGGACAAGCAAAAGGGTTAGCATCTTTAGGTGATGCAGGAGAGGAATTAATAAAAAAATCATTTATAACGTTCACTAAATTGTCATTTGTAAAAAATGAGCCAGTTGCAAGATTAATTATGGAGGTTGCTAAAGCAGCAATCGAGGCTAAAGACCCACCAATGAATCCTACAATGAAAGAAATGGCATTCAAAGCTCTTGAAGTTACATATGATTTAACAAAAGATGGATATTCATTGTGGTCAAAAACATGGTTATATAGTTTGGCATGGAATGATACTATTTCCAATGCATTTTATAGTCAAATGTGGAGTAATCCAGAAGCATTTGATAATGCTGAAATTTTTAAACTTGAATTTGTTGGATTTCAGAATAATTCAAGTCTAGTGACGTTTGCCGCAAATAAAAGTCAAGAACAAATTCTCGATTTAGCCTTAGTGCGTAATATTGATAATGCTTTTGCGAAACTTCAAAAGGAATATGATGTCTTTAAACCAGCTATACCAGTTTCTTCCTCAGGTCCTATTATGGCTTCAATAGGATTAAAAGAAGGTATTGTTGCAGGAGATAAATTTGAAGTATTAGAAATGATGTGGGATGAAGAAGCAGGTAAAACAACATGGACAACTGTTGGTAAATGTGCTGTAGATAAAAAAACTCCTATATGGGATAATAGATATAATGCAGGAGAAGAGACTGAACCACAAAAAGATGAAGAAGGAAACCTTATAGGGGCAACAACTTTTAAAGGATCAAAGAAAATTCAAGTAGGAATGCTATTAAAGCAATTAAAATAATAAATATGAAAACATTAGGTATAGTTAGAGTGAGCAGCATTTTGCTGCTTTCTTTATTTAGTTTTATTCAAACTGCAAATGCACAAAAAGGCAAAAAAAAAGCTGACAAACAGACTGTCGCATGGCGTTATGAATTAGAAGCAGTGCAAACAGGAACAAAAGGAACTTATCAAATTAAAGTTTGGTCATATTCTAAGAATGTAGAGACTGCAATTGAGCAAGCCAAAAAGAATGCCGTACATGGTATTATTTTTAAAGGATTCCCCAATAAAGGAAGAGTGCAAGGTCAAAAACCTTTAGCCCGTAACGCAAGTTTATATGAAGAAAAGGAAGAATTTTTTCAGGAATTTTTTAAAACAGCTGGAGGTGATTACATGAAGTTTATCTCATTAGCAAATAATGGACAAATAGCAGCAGGAGATAGGATAAAGATTAGTAAAAAAGAATATAAAATTGGTGTAATAATATCTGTTAATGTAGCAGAGCTGCGCAAGCACCTTGAATCTAAAAATATTATCAAAGGCTTGTCTGGTGGATTTTAATAAATAAAAAATAATAAGAAATATGAAAAAAACAATAACTTTATTAGTAATAATTACAGTAGTGATTACTAATGGATTCTCGCAAGCAAAAAAACCAACGATTATGGTTGTCCCTAGCGATGTATGGTGTAATCAAAACGGTTATATGATGGAGTTTGATAATCAAGGAACGACTGTGAAAATCCCTAATTATAAAAAGGCATTTCAAGAAAATGCTGATTTATTACAGGTTATTAGTGCAATTAACGGTTTGATGGCAGAGAGAGGTTTTCCATTGAAAAATATGGAATCAGCAATAAAAACCTTAGAAGCAAATAGTGCCGAAGATGCTATGATGTCTTCAAAAGAATCAGGAATGGGTGCTAGTGAGAGTCCTGTCGATAAATTGAAGGCTGTGGCAAAAGCAGATATAATAATGCAGTTAACATGGACTATCAACACATTAGGACCAAAAAAATCTGTAACATTTAATTTACAAGGTTTAGATTCATATACTGACAAACAGGTTGCAACAGCTACAGGAACCGGAGACCCATCATTTACAGCTGAATTAGCTGTTTTGCTTGAAGAGGCTGTACTGTCGCATATTGATAATTTCAATGCTTCCTTAATGACACACTTTGACGATATGTTCGCAAATGGCAGAGAGGTAATAATTCGAATTAAAAAATGGGATGACTGGGAAGAAGATTTGGAGACTGAGTATGGCGATGATGAAACAGAGTTAAGTGAAATTATTGAGGATTGGATGAATGAAAATACTGTTAAAAGCAGATATAATACTACTGATGCTACAGAGAATATGATGCTATTTGAACAAGTTCGAATTCCAATGTTTTACGAAAAAAATGGAAAACAATACCCTATGGATACGAGGCGATTTGCTAAAAAATTAAGTAAAGTATTAAAAAAAGAACCTTATCTTATTGTTAATAAAGTTACAGTTAAGGGTTTAGGCCGAGCTACGATCTATCTTGGAGGTAAGTAATTTTAACATTAAACTAGAAAGTATGAAAATTTATGTAAAAGTGATTTTGCTGTTTCTTATCATTGGATTAGTAACAAATGATATCAAGGCACAGAACAAAAAAGGTAAAGCAGACGATTTCGGAAGAATTGTCCTTAATTCGTATGTTTCCCCTCAAGTTGAAGGCTTGCCATCATCTGCTAAAAGAATGTTAAGTAATAAATTATCGCAAGTTGCATCTAAAAATGGAATGGGTGGAAGCTGTCTTAACCCTAAGTTTATTATAACCCCCAATATTACAGTGTTAACCAAAGATTTAACACCCACTGCACCACCAATGACTGCACTAACTTTAGAGATTACTTTTTATATTGGTGATGGTGTTGAAGGAACATTATTTGCTAATAATTCTATAGAAGTAAAAGGTGTTGGCACAAATGAGACAAAAGCATATATAAGTGCCTTAAAGCAAATAAAGCCTGCTCACCCTGACTTAAAGAACCTTATTGAGGAGGGAAAAACTAAGATAATTGAATATTACAATAGTAAATGTGATTTTATCCAAAAAGAAGCCTCAGCAAAAGCTGATAAAAAAGAATATGATGAGGCTATTGCGGGTTTGTTAGCTGTGCCTGAAGTTTGCAAAGATTGTTATATGGCTTGTCAAGACCTTACTAGTGAAATTTACAAAATGAAAATGGAAAATGAATGTAAAGAAAATATTCAAAAAGCTATTGTCGCAAAAACAAATAATGAATGGGATGAAGCAGCAACTTTATTAACAACAATACTTCCTGACGTATCTTGTTTTGATGATGCACAAGGTCTTTTAGAAGAAATCGAAGACCATCGATGCTCAGAGGCTTTGGGAAAGGCCAATGGAGCATGGGCTAATAGAGACTCAAAGTTAGCCTCATCTTTTTTATCTGAGATTTCATCTGATTCTAAATGTGCTGAAGAAGCCAAGCAGCTATTTACACAAATTTCAGGTAAGCTTGATGCTGATGAAAAAAAAGAATGGGATTTAGAATATGAAAAATATAATAGAAATCAAACAGAAAGAGAAACTAATTCAGCAAACAATAGAGATTTAGCTAATAGAGATCAAACATATAAAGAGAATCAAGGTTATGAGCTAGAACAAGCGAGAATTAAAGCTGCTAAAGCTATCGGGGTTGCTTATGGGAATAATCAGCCAAAAAAAATCGTATATAATACCCGAAGTTGGTTCTAATAAGATGCAATATGACATTACGCAGTGCAGATTATATTTGAAGAGTTGGGTTACCGTCTCAACTTAATTTAGATTCGATATCGAACTTGCATTAACTTATCTCATGTGAAAACCAGTCATCCATGAGTGAGTAAGTTCTGCAAATTTAGAATTATTATTTAGATTAAATTTTGGCGTTATCTTTGGTAAAAAAAATTTTAATCTTTTAAATAGTAATATTTCCACTATGAGAAAGTATATTCTGCTTATTACAACTATGTTGTTGGCAAATATCTCGTATTCGCAAATCAAACTGATTGAAGATAGTGGAAAGAAACCAAAGTGGCTTAACTCTCTTCAAAAGGATTTTATTATTGCTGCAGGATCTGGAACAACAATTGAAGGCGCGCGGAATGATGCATTAATGTCTATTAAAGAAATTGTGGTATCTTCTGTAGCAGATAATATTCAAGTTAAGAGTGAACTCAATATAATAGAAAGTACCGAAAGTTATACTGAAACTTATAAAACTAAAACCACTACTCAATCGGCGAATACCCCATACATAAAAGGTATTTCACTAAACAAAGCAAGTGAATTTTACTGGGAACAAACAAAAAATAAAGACACTAAGGAAATAGTTTTCATTTATCATATAAAATATCCTTTCTCAGAATTTGAACTAGAAAAAATAGTGCTTGATTTCGAAACCGAAGACAAAATATTGACAAACAAACTTGAAGAACTCATTCACGAAATAGATTCAATTGATGATGTGGATATAATTCTTAATAATATTAATGAATTAAATAGTCTTGCGGAATATTTTATTGACCAACGTAAAAAACGTGCTGAATTAGGGGCAATTAAATATCAAAGTATCATTAAATCTATCTTAGTCCAAAGTATAGAAAATAAGCTTGGAAAGTTAGTTTTTATATTAAAATTCGGTGATAGAGAATTTGAAACATCAGCAAAACCAATTATTGTGTCGAAATGTGCTAAAAACTTGACAACAATAAGAGATGGTAAATATTGGACTGTTTTGTACGACACAAAAAACTGTTACAACGACCAAGAAAACTCTTTAAACGTTCGATACAAATTAGGAAGAACAAGGATTAGTCAAATTTTCTATTTCAACACAGATGACAATAAATCTAATATCTTTATAAACGACAATATTAACTTTACAACAATAAATAAGGACGCTGAAAATATTTTAGAATCAATTTGTAGTATAGATATAATATCGGAATTTAATGCTCCAATACTAATAGAAAAGGTTGTGTTAAATTGGAATAAACAGACTCCAATAATTTTTTATGATATAAATCAAGAGTTTAGTGGAAAAGGAAATCATAGTCTACTGCTAAATTACTCTGTTGTATTAAATAAAAGTATTTACAACTTACAAAACCAGAAGAAATCATCTTTTCTTAATGGAATTATTCACTACAAAAATGTTTCTACTGGAGAATCGCTCACTTACAGAATTTATAATCGCTATTTTACAGTCGATTGGTAGCCTGCATATGGTAATCAAATATTCGTTAAGATATTGCTAATTGATTGAACAACCTTGTCTTGGAATTTGTCTTCAGTTTCAATTGTAGGAATTTGTGACACCCAATATTTTCTAAAAGAGAGAAGTTTTTCTTTATTCTGTTTAACAAAGGAATTGATGATCTCAGATTCGTCTTGTTCAAATTGTAATGCCAAGTCAATCAATTGGATTTACTGAGAGATTAGACTCCTTTTTGTCTAACTCTAAAAATCCTTCAACTTTCTCTCTAATTCTTTAAAAGCTATCAAATATGACTTTTAAAACACCTATAGTGGCTAGATCACTTGTATTCTTTAATCTCTCCTCCAGGGGCAGAATAATTTGAGGGAAATATTTTATTGCATGAGTCATAAGAAGTCAGATCAAAGAGCCATTAAATTATATATAAAAGGAGAAATTGACTTCTTGCTAATTGATGTAATCGGAAAAGAACCAGAAATTCTATAAAAATTAAAATTAGATTGAAATTCTCTTTTTTGACTTAAAATAAAATTGTTAAATAGATGAATTGGTAAATTGTTAAAAAGCCCGAACCGCACGAACTGAACCTGTAAAGCTCTTATCGTTGGCGGCCGCGTCTCCATTATGGAACATGAAGGCGTACGCCAGGGTTGCATTGAGCTCCGTACTACTCCAATAGTAATCTCTAGTTGAAAGTAATGTAAAACTTCCTGCACGCAATGCTTTATTGGTTGTTAACCTACTATACCATAATAAACTTAACTCATCAATACTTGGTAAGTACCAATCTGAAAAACCACCGTCAGTTAATCTATTTACATAATTTGCTGCTGCACTACTCGTCATTAATGCTGTATTGTAAGCACCATCTTCGCTACGGTCTGCATTAGTTAGCGTTCCAGTTGTACCTCCAATTGCTTGCCATACTGCTGTGCTTTCTGTTTTGTTTACTATTAAACCGTGTTGGCTACCATCACTACCTAAATAAATAAAATACACAATGCCACCTAAGGTATCTTTCCCTAAATGGACAGTATAAGCACAAGATCCATCGTCTTTTTCAGCATCGCTAATGTAGTTTGTTGAATTAGAATCTATACAACCTTTTTTTTTGCACCCTCCTAAAACTGTCAACGCTAATATTGATAGGAAAATTAGATTTTTCATAAGTTTTAGTTTAGAGATTTAAGTTCAAATATAATGTTTAATTCTAAAAAATCAATTGGTAATTAGACAGTGAGGACAAGGCTACCTATCTCGCAAGATAAATGCTAATGGAACAACTCAAGAGTTTAATGTTTTTAAGGAGTGATTAAAGCCCTGAATTAGAGTTTCTAAACTAGGTTATCTGCAATTATCGTATATCATTCACAACAACTCTTTTCTCCTAATTCACAAGCTTTCTTGTAATCACTGCAATAGGATAGATTATGATAAGGAAGAGACAGTTTATTCCGTAAACTATAGACTTTCGTCAGAAGACATTATAAAATTAAGAATGACAGAAGTTACTAAGTTTAGGGAAAAAATAAAAAAAACTCATGCTGTTTATTTAATAAAATTAATCAATAAAAGTACAATTAATAAATTAAGATACTTATCTGGTAGAACGGTTGTTGTTATTTATAGCTTCGCAGCGTTCAATTCTGATGAAGAATAATTTATAAAAGCGAATTTTTTTAAGACTTACCGTTATTATAATTGAAGTGATTTATATTGAAAACATAATATACAGACCCAAAATCCGACCCAAGATGCATTATGCCGCAAACAAAAAGCCCCTAACTCATTATGAATTAAGGGTTTTCGATTATTCGTTAGTTGTCCCACTAGGTCTCGAACCTAGACTCTTCTGTACCAAAAACAGACGTGTTACCAATTACACCATGGGACAATTTTCGGAGTGCAAAAATAGAAAAAAATAAAGGTAAAAAAACAAATATTTATATTTCCTCAATTAATTAAATTCGCACCATAATAAAAAGATATGAATTTCAGAAAATTAGACATATTTGGAGGCTGGTTGGTCTTCGCAATTGCAACCTTCGTTTATGTAACAACCATGGAGCCCACAGTGAGTTTTTGGGATTGCGGCGAATTTATTGCCTGTAGTTACAAGTTACAAATTGGACATCCTCCAGGGGCACCACTATTTTTAATGATTGGTCGTTTTTTCTCCATGTGGACCGCTCCGGACCAAGCCGCTTATATGGTGAACTTAATTTCGGCGTTGTCAAGTTCATTTACCATTCTGTTTTTATTTTGGACCATTAGCGCTCTTGGAAAAAAGATTGTGAAGAAGTCGAATGAAGATTGGAATACGGGACATACCGTTGCTGTTATCGGTTCTGCTATAGTTGGATCATTAGCATACACGTTTAGTGATACATTTTGGTTTTCAGCAGTTGAAGCTGAAGTTTATGCCATGTCTTCTCTTTTTACGGCAATTGTTTTTTGGGCAATTTTACGCTGGGAACAGGTTGCAGACGAAAAAGATTCAGACAAATGGCTCATCTTTATTGCATACTTAATGGGCTTGTCTGTTGGCGTTCACCTCTTAAATTTGCTTGCCATTCCAACCATTGCATTCGTTTATTATTTCAAAAAACACGAGCCGAATATTAAAGGAACTATAATTACATTTTTAGTTTCTGTAGTAATTCTTGGTTTTATTCAAACTGGATTGATTCCGGGTATTGTAGAAATGGCTGGGAATTTTGAACTTCTTTTCGTAAACGAAATTGGACTTCCATTTAATTCCGGCCTTTTACTTTATGGCATCTTGATGTTTGGCGCTATTATTTTTGGAATTAAATTGACTCACGATAAACAAACCAGCAAATGGGTTTTACTAGGAATTCTTGTTATTTTGGCATTTCTTATTGGCTCTACTCATACTATGGGGCTAGCAGCAGCAGCTACAATTACAGCAGCTTTCGTGCTTATTCCTAAAATAGACATGAAGAAAGTCAACACTGGCCTTCTTTGCTTGACAGTAATCATAATTGGTTACTCGTCTTATACCATGGTTGTAGTTCGATCCAATGCAAACCCTCCAATGGATGAAAATGATCCTGAAAATATGTTCTCCCTGTTGTCCTACCTTAATCGTGAGCAATACGGAGCTCAACCTTTGGCTTATGGACATTACTTCAACACACCGTTAGATAACCAAAACCCATACAAAGACGGAAAAGAGCAATGGTTTAGAGATTTAGAAAACGGAGAATATATCGTTTCTGATGATAAAAAAAGTTCTGTTCCAAATTACGCCAAAGAATTTATGACCATTTTTCCTAGAATGTGGAGCCAAGAAGGACGACATATTGGAGCATATAAAAATTGGTCTCGATACAAAGGAAAAGCCATAAAATATAGAGTTGGCGGCGAAACAAAAACTATTAAAAAACCAAAATTTGGGGAAAACCTCACCTTCTTTTTTAGGCATCAAGTAGATTGGATGTATGTCCGATACTTTATGTGGAACTTTGCTGGACGACAAAGTGATGTTCAAGGTCATGGAAATGCCATTGATGGCAACTGGATTAGTGGAATTGACTTTTTGGATGAAGCTCGCTTGGGCTCTCAAAAAGACTTACCTTCCTTCTTAACGAATAATAAAGCAAGGAATACGTATTATATGTTGCCATTTTTATTGGGATTAATCGGCTTGTTTTTCCAGTTCAATCGTTCCAAAAGAGATTTTGTTTTGGTCTCCCTCTTATTTTTCTTTACCGGAATGGCAATTATTCTATATCTAAACCAATATCCATTTCAACCACGTGAAAGAGATTATGCCTACGCAGGTTCATTCTATGCTTTTACTATTTGGATAGGCCTAGGGGTAATGGGAATAATAAGTTTCATTACCGATAAAATGAAGGGACAACAAGTTATCGCTGGAAGTTTAGCAACTATAATATTGCTTGCGGCTGTTCCAGGTATAATGGCAAGTGAAAACTGGGACGATCACAATCGGTCTAACAGAACTACTGCTTTAGATTTTGCGAAAATGTATCTTGACAGTTGTGATAAGGATGCGATTTTATTTACGAATGGAGATAATGACACATTCCCTCTTTGGTATGCTCAGGAAGTTGAAGAGTATAGAACAGATGTTCGAGTTGTAAATTTAAGTTTACTTAATACCGATTGGTACATTAATCAGATGAGAAGAGCGGCTTACGATTCCAAACCTGCTCCGTTTACCATTCCAGAGCCGAAATACCGCCAAGGAACTAGAGATTACGTTCCTGTAATTGATAGAAACGATAAAAAAGAACATGTAGATGTAAAACGAATTGTCCAGTTTATCACCAATGATAAAAACAAGGCAAGAATGGGTAATAACAAAGAGATGAATTACTCCCCTACAAAACTTTATTCTTTGAAAGTTGATACTCAAAAAGTACTAAGTAATGGCACTGTTCCTCCTGAAAGAGCAAAAGATGTTCTTTCTCAAATAAACTGGAGCATTACTAAAAACTTCTTACTTAAAAAAGATATTTTAATGTTAGATCTTTTGGCGAATTTCAATTGGGATCGCCCTGTTTATTTTGCGATTACTACAGGTGATGATGCTTACTTGGGGTTAAAAGATTATTTTCAGTTAGAAGGATTAGCTTATCGTTTAGTACCATTTAAAGCTAGTAGCCCTGATGGTCAAACTGGATATGTAAACAGTACGATAATGTATGAAAATTTGATGAACAATTTTGAATATGGAAATGTAAAAGGCAAAGACGTTTATGTAAATCACGACATACTCAGGATGTGTATGAATTTGAGAAATAATTTTGCTCGTTGTGCTGACCAATTAATGCGCGAAAGGAAAAACGATAAAGCTATTGAACTTCTTGATAAATGCTTAGAAGAGATGCCCGTACACAATGTGCCTTACAATTATTTTATGTTACCTATTGCTGAATTGTATTTTAAACTTGGTGAAAGTGAAAAAGGTAAAAAAATCATGGCCATCATGGCAGAAGCATATACTCAAGAAGCAGATTATTATATGAGCATGAAAAAGGACCAATATGGATCTTTGAAAAACAATTCTCAACAATCCGTTTCAATCTTGTATCGAGTAAATTTAATGACAAAACAATATTTGCCGGAGGCTGAATTAACAGCTCAAATAGAAGAAGATTTTAAACGTTTAGAAGCTGTGTTTTCAGGCAAACCTCAATAATAACTTGATTTAGAATTATTCTAATAGTTCAAATTGTGTGGTAATTTTACAAAGTGTTACTTTACCATACTCCTGATTCAATTGCAAAACTTTTTCCAAAAGTTCTTTTCCACTTACCCCGAGTGGAAAAGAAACTTTATCTAACTTTTGATGATGGTCCACATCCAGATATTACGAAGTGGGTTTTAGAAGAATTGGACAAATTTGATGCTAAAGCAACTTTTTTTTGTGTAGGTGAAAACCTTAAGAATTTTAATGATTTTATTGATGCATTTCATAAAAACGGCCATCGAATCGGGAACCATACTTTCAATCATTTAAATGGTTGGAACACTAAGGCTGAAATTTACTATCAAAATATAGACGAATTTCAAGAATTGTATCCTGCAGCTTTTTTTAGGCCACCTTATGGTAAGATAAAAACCCGTCAAACAGCTGCGATTAGCGAGCACATGAAAGTGGTTTTATGGGATGTATTAACAGGTGACTTCAATGAAAATTTAAGTTCTCAAAGCTGCCTTAAACATGTTTTGAAATATACTAAACCTGGAAGTATTCTTGTTTTTCACGATAGCCTTAAAGCGGAAAAAACTTTAAAAACACTATTACCTCAAGTATTGAAACATTATTCGAAAAATAAATTCACTTTTGAAGCACTTCCATCATTTGACAACCCAAAAAAAAACAATGTTTAAATACTTTTTTATTTTCATTATTGGTCTTTTACTCTCCTCTTGTGCAAGAGTAGACGAACTAATAGAAAATGGACAATACGATCAAGCTATCCGAAAGGGAATTCAAAAATTATCAAAGACACCAAATGATGCAGTTGCCAAAAAAAACATATTAAAGGCACATGGACTGGCACAAAAAAAAGATCTGGAAAACCTTAAATCATTGCGAGAAATGGAAGAAACAACTTCTTCTTTAGAAATGATATATAAGGTTTATTCTAAAATGAAAAGACGGGATTTACAACTTGAAAAAGCCAATGTGAAAACGCCAATATTATCCAGAGTGCCAATACGAGAAATGCAATTTGCTCATGATAAAATGTGTTCCAATTTTG
>TARA_B110000091_G_scaffold124751_1_pt1 | contig 13466 bp, 14 predicted proteins | sample TARA_B110000091 | Tara Oceans TARA_B110000091 (sample SAMEA4397278) | marine metagenome | biome: Polar Biome; feature: [DCM] deep chlorophyll maximum layer (ENVO:01000326); material: water (ENVO:00002006), including particulate matter (ENVO:01000060) such as... | depth 35 m
GGCAGTAACATTACACTTGATGCATTTGAAGAAGGTGAATTCGTATTCCGATCATCAGAATTCAAATTAGAAGACATCGTAGATTTAGATGAAATGGCAAAGGGATAAAGTAGAATAATGCTAAAGTTTATAAAGAGCATCGATTCGTCGGTGCTCTTTATTAATTAAAAACCACCGAAATTACGCGAAACCCAATTGCAAAAAAACAAAGTATTTAGGTGAGAATAATATGTAAATTAACAATAACGACAGTTGACTCAATATTGTTAAAACAAAGTAGTTCTAAACCTGTATGCTCTTATCGAGTGTTCGATTGTTTCAGTTCTTATGTTTTTAACACCTCATAAGTAAGTACAATCTCTGAATTAGTAAAAAAGAAGCTCAGAATCTATTTAAAAATTAATTCCCTCTACAAGTGGTAGTTATGATCCGATGAGTAAAAAAGTTTTAATTTTTTTAATTTTTTCTTTGTCAAACAAAAAACTCGCTTTATATTTGTACTCCCGTTTAGGAAACCAAGTTCTTTAAACAAAACGGGCGATTAGCTCAGTTGGTTCAGAGCACCTGCCTTACAAGCAGGGGGTCGGGGGTTCGAATCCCTCATCGCCCACATCTTTTAAGCCTTTCAGTTTTACTGAAAGGCTTTTTTTATACTCTTTTTTTTGAGTTGAAAATCTCACAAACTGTAAAGTCACCTCTCTTAATGTCATAGTATATATGTCCTTCGTTATCACTCTGGGTTAAGTAAATACTATGAATAATTAATACCTAATCTCAAAAAGTTTTTCATTCTCTTTAAAGTCTCCAAACTCATCCCAAATATTAATTGTTAGCGTAATTTTTTTAACTGTTGATTTTATTTTAAACGTTTTAAAATCAAACTCAAAACTCTGAGTAACATCTGTATGGCCAAGATCCTGCACGGTGTAAGGTTCGATAATTTGAATTACTTCCCAATCACCATATTCATTTTCAATATACTCTGTATAAATTCTGCTTTTCATTAATGAGTCGATGCGTTCAGTTGTATATTCGGTATTGGTGTTCGGTAGATAAGCCTTAATCTTTCCTTCGATAATTTGATTGAAAATAATATTGGCCAATTGTGCATTCATCACCGATTTGATCGGTAAAGATTCATCCTCATCACTTTTTTGATAATGATGAGCTGTAATGGGTAAAGCCAATCGGATTTGTTGACCCCAAATGATGTTTTTGTTTTTTGAAATTGACTTCCTGTTACTCAAAGACGAAAACTCATGCTGCTTACGAACATAGGTGGATAGCAGCCCTTTGTATTCATTGTTTTCATTGTAACTAGGAATTACTGGTGAGAAACTTACGTTTTGAATCTCCAAATTGTTTTTTTTCAGATCATAAAACCATTCCTGAAAAAAGTTAATACGATTGACTTGTGTGTAATCAACGGTTTCATGAACAGGAATAGGTATGAGGTCTCCCATCTCGTCTTCAATAAATTCAGTATCTGTTTTATAAAAGAAATATGCCGCTGGTTTCGCCAAGAAAACAGGATATTCCTGATGAAAATTATTGAGAAATGGTGTGATTTTTTTATTCAGTACCTTTTGGTTTAAGGCCGTTATAAATTCAATCACCTTCGCGCTGTCTTTTTGTAAACTGTTGTAGTTGTAAATTTGAGTGCAATATTCGTATTGACCATATATGGAAGCAGGCTTCTTAAATTCAATTACAATGTTTTCTCTGTTAGCACTGTAAAAGTTGATGCCAAAATTAAAATCACTCGAAAAATTAGACTGTGAAAACAGGCTACTGCTAATCCAAATTAAAAGAAGTGTTAGAGTTGGTACGCATTGCATATATTCAGTTTTTTATCATAACGATTTACTAGGTTGCCGTTACAATAATAGTAGAAAAAAACAGGGATTAATAAATAGTGACGCTCACTTTTTTGGGGTAAAAAAAACACTCTATTTAGTAATGGAATAATTAGCTTTTTATCTAGATTTATTCAAGAATTCAAAGCTTGATAAAAAGGAGTTTTTAACGCCTTTGCCTTGATGTTTTCTTGTTGCGATAATCCATTAATTTTATATTTTCGTACATAGATAATGAAACACAATTAATATATCAACGTAGTGAGAGCATGATGAAATTTTTACTTAAAACACAGTTTTTAGTCCTTTCTGTTCTTGTTTTATGGGGGTGTGGTAAATCGGAACCGATTCAAACAGATGTTCAAAAATTGGAAACGATTGCTGTTGGACCTCTTTTTGAAGGCATTAATACAGCGACAGTTGAATTTGATATTCAAAAAATATTGCCAAATGAGGTGAAAAAAGAACAACTTACCGAGGTTAGAATAAAGAGTATTCATCTTAGTTTTGTAAACAAAGAAGCGCCAGTTCCAAATTCTTTTACTGTTTTGTTGGCATCGCCTAATACAAGTATGAAAGAATGCGGATTTATAAAGGAAGAGTCGATCAAAATGAATAATTATAAAGTGAGTTTGGCAGAGGAACAAGAGTTTTTAATAGAAATTCTTCAAGATAAAATGCAAACTCTCGTAATCGATTTCAACCTTGATGGAGATTGGTACGATGATTTATCTGTGAATGCTGCTATTGATTGGGAATTAAAAATTAAAAAATAATACGTTATGAAAAAGTTTAAAACATTAACCATTATTCTCGCTGGATTATTTTTGTTTACATCAATGGTAGGAGACACTGAGGAAGGAGATAAACTGGTGGGCGTATGGGAACCAAGTAACAAAAAGATTAAAGTAAAAATCGACAAAATATCGGGCAAATATTATGGTAAAATTGTTTGGCTACGAGAGCCGATTGATCCGGTTACAGGAAAACCTAAAACAGATAAAAATAATCCAGATGAAAGTTTAAAAGACGTTGCTTTAAAAGGGTTTAGAATGTTAAAAGATTTCGTGTACAGCGGAAATGGAGAGTGGTCTGAAGGTACAATTTACGATCCTCAAAATGGAAGTGCTTATAGTTGTGTGATTAAATTAAAAGATGAAAATACGTTGGACATAAGAGGTTATATTGGATTAAAAACATTTGGAAGAACGGATGTTTGGAAAAGATTAGTCATGAAAAATAAAAAGTGAAAATTATGAATTTAAAAGTCTTATTATTTTCATTGTTTCTTATTCCTCTGCTATCGGTTGCACAAGAAGAAGAGGATTACAGTATGTATGACGATTTAGAATATGCAGACGAGGGGGCTACCACATTTGCAAGTCCAAAAATAATTGGGTTAAGTCCTAATCGTTTTATAAATGTTGCGTGGGATGTTCAGTCTCCTTACACATTGGAATCATCTGAAATAAAAGGTTACGACCCTGATTATCAATGGAAAACAAACGAATCTAGTACTGTTAGTTATACAGGGGGATTAAGGTTAAATGCAAATATTCCTGTAATTTCAAGAAATAATATTGTTTGGCAAATGGGGGCTAACTACATGAACACTAATTTCAGTATTGATGAGCCAGATTCTTCTAAAGATCCTATACTTTTTGAATTAGACAAACGCGCGTTAAAAACAACTGGGTTATTCACTACCGTTTTTAAGCCTTTAAATGATAAACAATTTTTAATATTTCAAGGACAGGCTGATTACAATGGAAACTACACCTTTACCGATTTTCATTCATTTGGACTTACCAAATACAGTGCTGCGGTATTGTGGGGGAAAAGACCGCATGATAGATTGCAATGGGCGATTGGGGCATCTAGAACCTACAGAGTGGGGGAATTAAATTATGTACCCATCATAATGTACAATTGGACTTCTAAAAAGGAAAAATGGGGAACAGAGATTTTATTTCCAGCAAAGGCAAATGGTAAGTATTGGATGAATAAGAACAGCTTGATCATGTTTGGTTATGAATTAGAGGGTGGGAGTTATCATTTAGAAGGATTATCTAATAATGGGAATAGTTTTGAATTAAGAAGAGGATCGGTAAGACCTCGAATTGAGTGGAATAGAAAGCTCGTTGGCTTTTTTTGGCTAAACGCACAATTGGGTACTCGAATAAATTATGGTTTTACATATGATGAATTAAAAAACGGGAAGGAATTCTTTAGAGGCTTTTTGGGACAACAAGAAATTGCAGCCTTTTCCTCCCTAGGAACCTCTCTTTATGGACTGGTAGGGATTAGTTTTGTAAGTTTATAAAAAGTGATAAACCCCTTTTTAAGCTAATAAATACATTGCTTACACTCTCTTTTTTAATTGGTGACTGTCACTAAACGACAACCACCGCAACATTATATTGTATTTGGTGTATAAGCTATTATATTATTAAGCTGTTTAAATTTGAATATGCGATTTTTAATTTGCCTCTTTTTTATTTTTCTTTTCTCATCTTCTGAAATTTTCGCCTCTGGTAAATTAGGATTTGGAGTTCGCTTCTCTCCTAATCTATCTTTCGTTTCATTTGAGGGCGATGAGTTAAGAGTGAAAATTAACGAAGATTTATATAAAAGTTTTGCCACTTCAATACTAATTAATGGTGAATTTTTTATTGAAAAAAAATTCCCAAAGGTTGCGTTTGGTTTTGGAATGGGATACAAAGAGTTAAGTGAACAAACAGAAGCAATTCTCTTAAATATCGCAGAGAAACAAACTCTTAGTTATATTCATGACTACGGTACGATACCCATGTATATGAGGTTGAAATTAACTAAACGTATTTTTATTAGAACAGGAGTTACCTCACTAGTTAATTTGCGTAACAGATTAAATACATTATTAACTAATACAAATGACGGATCTTCTTCCAACGTAGTATCTATTGATGATTTAGATTACAATATGTTTAATATTTCAGGAGACTTCGGAGTGGGTTATACTCTTGTTAATAGTAAAATTGCAATAGACATTGAACCTGTTTTTTCTAAAAATTTAATTGGACTTTTCAAGGGGGATGTTAATGTAAATGCGTTTCAATCTTCATTAGGGTTTTCCATGACCATTCGCTACTAACTTTTATTTCTACTACATTATATTCCTTAAACCTTGATCGGAGACACTGTTAATTGTAATCAAATAAGCACCTTTCTTTAAATTTCCGGGATTTCAACAGACATAAAAAACTTCATATTAAAAGCGTTCATTAGGAGTTTACTTTCCTTAATTAAATTTGCATTATTTTTAATAATCGATCATCATTTGGAAAAGTACTTTTTGGCGGACGATTTTTCCGTTCATTTTTGCAGGTTTCCACTTTGGGGCGCTGTTTAAAATTCGTTTGTTTCGAGTTCAATTGCCTTGGTGAAATATTCATAACTGATGTCTAGTTTACCTGTTTGCTTAAAGATTTTAGCGGCAACCGAATAGCGTTTTGCGGTAGGTTCTGCTTCCAGAATTTTATCGTTTTTTTGAATGAATAAATCACAATTAATACATTTTTTCTTGGCTAATAAATTGTTGATTGTTTTGGCTTTTTCTAAAGTGGGATTTTGAGTGAAGGTTGCTGCAAAAAAGGTTTGAATTTCGTCACAGTTAATTTCCACGTTTTTATCAAAAATTGAAATAACTTTCTTTCGGTTTTTTGAAACCATTTTTAGCCTTTTCAGCATATTCGGTCTCTTTATTCTCGAAGAAATGTAACAGCGTACTGAATAGATTTACAATTTCGTCTTTAGGCTTTTTATTTAATTTAAAAAGTTGCACTGCTGATTTGAAATAACTGTTGACATTGGTTATTAATGTTTTGTTGGCATTTAGCTCAAAAATCTTAGCATATAGTGCAAATAACGCTTCTTCGTTACCTTTTCTTTTGGCTAAATATTTATAAGCAACACGACCTTTTCTGTTTAATACATTAGCCTAATCTCCGTATCGAATAATTCGTTAATCGTACAACCATAATATAGAATCTTGTAAGGTCGTTTTTCGAACAGCGTCTTTTTCTGCCTTTACACTTTTCTCTAATATTTTTGCTCCACTAATGTATAAGGATATATTTAAATCGGGCGTATTCTTAAGTAACCAATTTAGTTTAGGAACAGCTACTTTGTAGTTCTTTTCATCTACAGCGTTTTGAAGAAACATCCAACTACTTTTAGCGGTGTTTAGGTTGTCTCCCCAATTGTAAACATTGGAATCTTGGATGTTGTTGCTTGCGTTTAGTTTAAATATGATGACTAATAATAAAAATGTTGAAATGCTGTTTTTCATGTTGACTTTTATAATTGGGTTAATTAGGTATTGATTTTATAACCAATTCCTTTAACTGTGGTAATGTATTTAATACCGATTTTTTCTCTTAGTTTTCTAATGTGAACGTCAATTGTACGATCTCCAACCGTTTGATCTGCTCCCCAAACTTGATTGTAAATTTCCTCTCTTCTAAACAGTTTACCTGGCGAGGAAGCTAACAGTACGAGTAGTTCAAATTCCTTTTTAGGGAGGTTGATCTTTTTACCTTCTTTTTCAACCGAATACTGAGACTTATCAATTAATACATCTTTAATGGTAATGGATTCTTTTGAAACCGCTTTAATATTGCGTCTCAATACGCCACTAATTCTACTCATTAAAACCCTTGGTTTAATAGGCTTAACAATAAAGTCGTCCGCTCCACTTTCGTAACAGGCAATTTGAGTGAAGCCTTCATTTCGAGCGGTTAAAAAAACAATTAAAGTATCGTTGAAATTCGGATTGTCTCTTAACGTTGAGCAAACTTCAACGCCGTCTTTTTGAGGCATCATAATATCGAGGATGATAAGCTTAGGTTTTATTTTCTCAGCTAATTCAATTGCATCAAACCCATTTTCAGCTTGCGAAACATCATATCCGTTTTTAGTTAAGTGATATCTCATTAATTCAAGAATATCTGGATCATCATCTACAATTAATACTTTTATCATAACAGAGAAGTTGCTCAAAATTAAAGGCAATTGGTTAATTGGAACTTACTTAAATATTATCCTTGTGTTAAGCAAGGTTAAGAAATGGGTCAGCCTGTCTATTTTTAAGTTCAATGCTTGTAATTCGATAAAATAAGTTTGAATTATGAAATCAAGTTTTTACTACATCTACATTTACCGTATTTTTACATGATTACAATTGATGGTTATGATGGAAAATGGAATTTTAAAAACCTGGGACGGACAAGAGGTTTTACCTGCTTTTTTGAAAAGTTTAAAGCAAAAGCTTTTTTATGCTCCAAAGCAAAAGAAGATGGAGCTGTTAACTTACGTTTTAAGAAAGCGTTTGAAAGGGAAGTTGATCATTTTTAGAAGAACCACTTTTGGTGCGGATAAGGTTGTGAAGATGCTTGCAGGAATGGACTGTGCTTCGGTTGGGATTCATTCTGAAAAGTCGGATGAAGAAAATGCTGTTTCTTTAAAGAGTTTTAAGAGCGGAAATATTGATGTTTTGGTTGTTACGGATACTGCTTTTAGACGGTTAGATTTGAATAGGGTGGATATGATCATTAATTTTGATTTACCTACTTTTTCAGAGCATTATTTAGATCGTCAGTCGATTGCTGTTTCCAAGGCTGTAGTCATTACTTTTTGTGCTTTAGAAGAGAAACAAATGGTTAGAGATATTCAGGACTTGATTGACTTAAAGTTAGTTGTAGAAAAAAATCATCCGTTTGTTTTAGATCCTAAAGAGTTTGCTGCTGAGGTTAGGCGAACTGAGGGTACGGGTAAAAAGAGTCGAAAATCTGCCAATTCGAAAAAGAAAAAGAAGCGTTGGTATTAAATAAGTAAGCGCATTCTTGTAAGTGTACAATTAAATTTATTACAAAATAATTCAAACTTTTTTTTGCAGTTTTTCGTAACAGTCGCTGGGTTAAAATTGGGGGTTATAAAAAAGTTATTCTATACGTTTTTTTTATTCGGTTTTGTAGTACTGCAAGGGCAAGACAGCATTTCTATTGGGGAAATGAATTTACGTGAATTACTTCAAATTAAAGTTACCTCTGCAGGTAAAAAGGAACAATTTGTTGATGAGGCACCGGCAAATATCACTGTTGTAACGGCTCAGCAAATTCAAAACAGAGGTTATTTAACTTTAGAAGAAGTTTTAAAGATTTACCCGGTTTTGATTTTGCAGTAGGACAACCGTCTGGCGAATATCCAATTCATTTTTTGTTTCGAGGAATAGGAGATATTGGTCAAACAAAAGTTGCTTTGTACGTTGATGGGATTTTACAAAACGACATTTCTAACGGTTGGTTTAGGCATACTGGGAATATTTTACTTTAAGTAATATTGAGCGAATTGAATTGGTAAGTGGACCAGGTTCTGCTTTATTCGGATCGAATGCCTTGGCTGGATATGTTAATATTATGATCAAACGGAATTATGAGATCTCTGATGTAAACTATGGGCTAGAATCAAATTCTATTTTGGATTTAAATCAAACGATTAATAAAGACTTAAATGGATGGTTTAAATTTAATAATAACACGTCTATTCAACTAACAGCAAGGTATTACAAATCAAACGGAGATTTAGGGACCAAGATACGATCCAGGAAATTATTTTCACAACAATTATGAGCCTGATTCCATAAAAACGATTGCTGGGGACTTGATGGGGAACGAAAAAGTAAATGGAAAGTCACCGGCTTTAAAGAACGGGTTTAGTACCTCAATTGAAGATTACTATATAAGATCGAAAATTAATTATAAAGATTTTGATTCATCACTCTCTTTATGGGAGAAAAAAGAGGGTTTAGGTAGTTATGTCGTAGGGCATGAATATTTCGCCAACGATGTAGGAAAAGACTATTTGGTAAACCATAAAGGAGGGTCGTTTGAAATGAAGTATACGTTTCAACCTACAAAAAATATTAAATCTACAACTCGTTTTTATATTACAACCCAAAAAGTATTGCCAAATACTGGGTTTGTTTATACCTATCAATTTCAAGATGTGAATAACGGAACGGATTCCATTATTCCTAACTACAAAAAAAAACATACGAAAGTGAAGGGTATACTTTTGGTGCAGAAGAACAATTAGATATTCAGACCAATGCGTTTAATCATTTTGTTTTTGGATTTCAAATTGAGCAAAAAGTAAGAGAGTTTTTTAATGTACGATATCGGCATGACGGTTCAGGGTCTTTTTTGTCGTCGATTAATAAGAATATAGAGTTAAGACCTGTTTTCTTTTCTAATAATGCAGCTGTATTTATTCAAGATGAATTAAAATTATCAAAACGATTGGTATTAACTTCTGGGGTGAGATTGGATTATAACGAGTTTTATGGTAGTACTTTAAATCCCAGATTGGCTTTGGTAAATGCAAACCAAAAGGGGGTTAATTATAAATTTATGTTTTCGCAAGGATATAAGTCGCCTACAATTTTTGAGTTGTATGATGAGTGGAGAGGGAACTCATCTTTAATTCCTGAAGTAATAAAGACTTGTGAAGTGGAGTTCGGTTACACAAAAAATAATGGTCGAATTGTAACCAATGGGTTTTATAATAACTTAATAAGTACAATTCAAGTAGCCACTAACCCTGATAGTATAGCTGTTCCAATTAGAGAGGGTGGTCAAATGACGAGTTATTATCAAAACAAGGGGAACCTTGAAGTGATTGGTTTTTCTATTAAAGGAGAGCTGCTTTTAGGAGATCAGTTTTTTATCTCTGGGAATTATCAATACCTCAATAATTTATCATTTTCGGGTTTAGATAATGTTGCTAAGAATAAACTGAATTTTGTCGTGAATTATTTAGTATTTAATAAAGTTAATTTCAATTTAAGAGGGAACGCTATTGGGAAAATTAAAGCGCCATTTTCTAATTTGTATTATCAAGAAAAAACATCAAGTTCAATTAGTAATGTAGGGTATGATTATGTTACCGAATCTAATCCAGATGGGTTTTTAGAAGGACACTTAGTGTTGAACTTAACTATTACCGGGAAGAATATTTGGAGCTATAAAAACTTTAGTATCGAGCCTTATCTCAAGATTAACAATTTACTAAATACTAATTATGCTTACATTGGAAGACAATCGGGTAGTGGTGTTAGGCCTGTTTCATCCATCCAATCCACGATTTCAAACCCTAACGGCTTTATTCCTGCTTACCACCCTCAGGAAGGAATTCAGGCTTTAGGTGGTATTCGATTATTATTTAAATAAATATTGTTTAGTCAACCTATCTAAGGCGATTACGTATTAAATTTACGCTGTATGTAATTTTTTAAATTGACTAGAAATTTAATTTTCATATTGATTTTATTTTTTAACCCAATTATGGGGCAAATCACCGTTGATGGTACTGTAAAAGATGCTGTTTCGGGTGAACGTTTGCTTTTTGCTTCGGTATTTAATGAAGCATCTGGGGTAGGAACGGTTACAAATGAATATGGTTATTTCTCGCTGACATTACCTTTGGATACGGTGGAGATAACCATTAACTACCTTGGCTATCAGCCAAAAGTTATTTTAATACACAAAGGTAACGTGAATGATGTTGAGTTTAATTTACAGCAAGAATCTAATGAAGTAGGTGTTGTTGTAATTAACGTTAAACGTACACCTCAAGAAGAATTACACAAGAGTACTCAGATGAGTGCAATTAAAATTCCAATGAAGGATATTCGGAACATTCCATCCATTGGTGGAGAAACGGATGTGATAAAAGTTATACAACTAATGCCTGGAGTTCAAAAAGGTGGGGAAGGAGGAACAGGAATGTATGTTAGAGGCGGTGATGTAGATCAAAATTTGGTGTTGTTAGATGAAGCTCCCGTTTATAATATTGGGCATTTATTTGGGTTTTTCTCTGTTTTTAATCAAGATGCTATAAAGGACATGACGCTTTATAAAGGTGCGTTTCCTTCTAAATATGGAGGGAGACTTTCTAGTATTTTAGATATTAGAATGAATGAAGGAAATGTCAACGAATTTCATGGTAAAGGTGGCATTGGGTTGTTGAGTTCGCGTTTAATGCTAGAAGGGCCTATTAAGAAAGATAAGGGGTCATTTATGATTGCAGGTAGAAGAACCTATATTGATCAGGTTTTTAAATGGATTGGAAGTTTAATGCCTTATTATTTTTATGACATTAATGCTAAGTTAAATTATGAGATTAACAGTAAAAATCATTTGTACATCAGTACTTATGTTGGTGATGATTTATTGCGGTTTGATCAAAGTGAATTAGAAGAGGATGCGTTGTTTAATTTCGGGTTTACACTTGGTAATGTAACAGGTACAGCGAGGTGGAATAGAGTGATTAACGATCGACTATTTGTGAACTATTCTTTGATATACACCAATTTTGATTACAATATAACAGGTAAGTTTGAAGATAATTCATTGTTTATTTCCTCTTCTATTAATGATTATGGAACAAAGGCAGATTTTGAATTTTTTAAAAATTCAAAGCATAAACTGAAATATGGAGCATTGGCCGTTTTTCATCAGTTTAGACCAAACATAATTAATAGTCAGGGTGATGTTGAGGAATTTGTATCGTCCGATAGAGGAGATTTTTTAGGAACATTGGAAACAGGTGCTTACTTTCAACACATTTATTCTCCTGATAGTTCTAAATGGGATTTTAGGACAGGTCTTCGATTATCAGGCGCAAATGTAAAAGAGAAAAATTACGGAGGAATTGAGCCTCGATTGTCTGTGAAGTATGATTTAGATTCGAATAGCAATTTGAAATTAAGTTATTCCATGATGCGTCAGTATATGCATTTGGTTTCTTCTAGTACAGTAGCTTTACCTACCGATTTATGGTATCCGGTAACCAATTCTGTAAAGCCTCAAGTTTCTCATCAAGCAGCGGCTGGTTATTCTTATTTCCATCCAAAATTGAAAACCCAATTTTCGGTAGAGACTTATTATAAATACATGACGAATCTTACAGAATATAAGGAAGGGGCAAATTTATTGTTAAATGATGATTTTGAAAGTGAGTTATTGCAAGGTAATGGTGATAGTTATGGTTTAGAGTTTTTGATTAAAAAAGATTTAGGACATTGGAATGGTTGGATTGGTTATACTTTGAGTTGGAGTAAACGTTATTTTGATGCGTTAAATGGAGGTGATCCCTTTTTTGCAAAGTATGACCGTAGACATAATTTATCAGTTGTACAAAATTTAAAATTGAGTAAAACCTGGAGTTTCGGAGGGGTTTGGACTTTTTCATCAGGAGCAAGGTTCACGCCTCAAACTGGATTGTTTGGGATGCCAAATGCAGCATTAACAGGTGTAGATTGGATTCCTGTTTATTCTAAAAGAAACTCGGTAAGTATGTCGTCTTCTCATCGTTTGGACGTGAACTTTGTTTGGAAGAGTAAAGACTTGGAAAAGTTTAGAGGAGAATGGCATTTTGGAGCCTATAACGTATATAATAGAGCAACACCATGGAGGATAGAAGTGGAAGAAGATGGTAATGGTGGTTTTAAATATGTTCAACCTGGGTTGTTTGGTTTTATACCATCTGTGGCCTATAATTTTGAATTTTAATGAAGGTATTATTTAAAATATTGTGTGTAGCTATCATTCTTTGGTCATGTAGACCAGAGCCATTGGATGTTAAGCTTGATGAATACGAACCGCAAGTGGTTGTGTCATCCCAGGTAATTCCAAATTATTTAATGGTAGTTGGGTTAACGCGCTCGTTCACCATTTTATCTTCTGCTGGGTTTAATGGTGGGGGTGGGAATGCCACATTTGAAAATTTACTTATTGATTCAGCTTTAGTTACAATTAGTTCTTTGAATGGAACGGATACGTTATTTAAACTGTCACCTGGCTTATTTGCGAGTTTAAAAGAATTAGCAATGCCTGGGGGAACTTATAATTTAAAGGTTGTTGATTATGGTTTGGGTAAAACGATTACAGCTAATTCTACAATGCTACAAAATGTGCCTTTGGATACCGTAATTCCCACTTTAAACTTAGAAGAAGAGGAAGATACTTCCATTAACTTAATGATAAGTTTTATTGATCCAAAAGAGATAGAAAATTTTTATGTTTTAAGTGTTTACTCTCGAAATTCAAATACAGCAGTACTGGATATAAATATGTTTTTTGAAAACGGTTCGAATAAGTTAGAGTATCAAGAACTAATTAAAGATCGTAATTCTGATAGTGATACAATTAAAAGAGCATTCACTTTAAAAAACGTTAAGACAAGTGATAGTTTAATGGTTTCATTATCCAACATAAGCGAGGGCTATTACAGCTTTTTAAAAAGCAGAGAACGATCAGGTAGTTTGCTATCAGAAATCACGAATGAACCCATTAACTACCCTACTAATATTAATGGTGGTTATGGATACTTTAATACCCATAACCCTTCTTTTAGATTCTTCGATTTGAAGTTTCTGTTAGATTAGTTACTTACTGCTGCGTATCGGTTGCGTTCGTTTGTCAAATAGATATCTAAGGCTAGGTTTTTCCATACAAACTTAACATTTGTAAAAAAAGGAATAAGCAAGGAAGGAATCTTCTAATTATTCAA
>TARA_B110000091_G_scaffold213819_1_pt1 | contig 13440 bp, 11 predicted proteins | sample TARA_B110000091 | Tara Oceans TARA_B110000091 (sample SAMEA4397278) | marine metagenome | biome: Polar Biome; feature: [DCM] deep chlorophyll maximum layer (ENVO:01000326); material: water (ENVO:00002006), including particulate matter (ENVO:01000060) such as... | depth 35 m
GAGACCCGATTCCCGTACGACATTAGTTAAATAGCACAGAAATTATAGTAGTTTGGGGACAGACACCCTGTAGCGATACGACAAACCATACTTGGGGACAGTCCCCAACCTAAAAAACTTTTTAAACAACTGTTTTAATTGGTGTTTAGAAGTTTTAAAAGGTGTGCGAGACAGGGTGTTTTGGCACAGTTGTTTTCCTGTTTAATTTGATGGAGCCTTACTAATCTTACCATATCAATAAATAGATGGTTTTGATAACAGTACCTTTTATTCATTTATATTTATGTAGTTGTATAGATTGTATTAAAAGTGAGCTTCCCTATTTAAATTATTAATGTTGGATAATAGTTTAAAGCGGTATATTATTATTTGTACCTATAGCTTTTTGATAGAGTACTTTTTTAATGAATTTCAGCTGAGGTTTGCGAAGTGGTTTTTTAGAGAATTTTATAAAACTATCATTTTCATAAATTGAAAAGTTCTCTGAGGAGTAGATTACTAATTTGTAATAAGGAATTGCCCAAGAAAAATGTTCTGTAAACTTTTTAAAATGAATTATAATCCCGTTGGGGCGTAATTCTATGCTTGCTTTTTGAACTGACTCATCTGTAGGTAATTTTGCTTTAATGTCTTTACTAACCTCGTTAATAACCAATCGTGAGGAACCAATTCCTTTAAGTTTAAATCTTTCTTTTAGTGAAAAAGGTTTACCAACAGCAGTATTTATAGCCCGAGTTATTTTTTGGTCGTAGTAGGATGTGTCGTAAATCATACTATAATTTAGGCTTTAAAACGTTTAAAGTCCACAAAATTAGATTTCAATAATTTATAGTTCTGATAAGTTAAATCAATTTTAAATTAATGCTTAAATCTTAATAAGTAGCCAATTGGTTTTGCAGTGTTTTTTGAATAAAAATTATATTAACAATAAGAAAAGCTCCTCTTTAAAGGAGCTTTTTCATTTTTTTTTAATAAATAATTTGGATTATTTTCTAATCTTGTCGTTGTTTTTCTTCCTTTTGATGTTTCTACTAGCAGCGGTTTGTTTTTTGTGAATTATTGCTTTTTCCTTTTTAGTTACAACTCCATCAGCTTTAGCAACTTTTTTTGTTTTACGGATATCTCTTTGTTGTTTTATTACTTGTTTGGTTTCTTTTTTTGTTAGTTCACCAGATTTTGCACCTTGTTTGATTCTCTCTTTTTGATTCCCTTGCCTTTGATTAACTTTTTTTGTCTGTGTTTGCGCATTTAATAAACCTGCTGTTAAAATAAATGCTCCTAGAATAATTAACTTTTTCATAATGCTTAATTTTTATGTTATTTACTTCTATGATGTTCTGGAATTAAAAAGGTTTAATTAGATAGTAAGTTTTTTTTTAATCGGGCAAAATTAAAAATGGGTAACAGTCTTTAAGGAGAGTTTTAGAAATCACTATTTTCGGTTATAGTAAGTGCTAACAATGAGATAGGAAGGTGTTGGATTGTAAATAAATTTTACCTTTAAAGCATGATCAAAATTGTATTTGCTACCAATAATCAAAATAAGCTCAAAGAAGTAAGAGAAGCTTTACCTCAATATGAAGTTGTTGGCTTGAAAGATATTGGATGTTTTGAAGAACTTGCTGAGGAGCAGGATACTTTAAAAGGGAACGCTCAGCAAAAAGCTGAGTATGTTTATCATAAATACAATACAGTTTGTTTTGCTGATGATACGGGATTATTGATTGATGCTTTAAATGGAGCGCCTGGTGTTTATTCAGCAAGGTATTCTGGTGCTGATTGTGATCCTCAAAAAAACATGGATTTAGTACTCAGTAATTTAAGTGGAATCCAGAACAGAAAAGCCAAGTTTCAAACGGTTATTTGTTTGTTTGATGATAATGGGCCTACATTTTTTAATGGTGAAGTTGAAGGTGAAATTTTAGAAAAAAGAACCGGGAGTGAAGGGTTTGGATATGATCCTATTTTTCAACCTAAAGGATATAAAGCGTCTTTTGCTCAAATGAATATGACCTTGAAAAATGAAATTTCTCACAGGGGCCTTGCCGTCAAAAAGTTCATCGCTTTCTTACAACGCTAAATTCCTAAAACTAAATTGAGATTTTAAGGTAAAAGATAAAAAGTGATTTTTGGGAGCACAAGATCAAATAAAGCAGATAAGGTTAGAGCAGGCTCTTGAAAGGATTCGCGTTTTGGAGACGATTATCGACGGTAAGGAGCATGAAATTAATGATTTGAAAATTAAAGTAAATGAAAAACGTGCTAATAAGGATGTTGTTTCGATGATGCTGTGCACGTTACTTTCAGAAATTGACGAAGAAGGTGGAGAATGGTTCACAGAGGAGTCCAATTTAAATAAGATTAACCGATTACAGTCTTTAATATCTACCCTTAATAGTAAAAAGAACGAGGCAGAATCGATTGCCGAAATGAAATCAAGTTTCTTGGCAAATATGAGTCATGAAATAAGGACACCCATGAATGGAATTATGGGGTTGACAAAGCTTTTACTAAATACCCGTTTATCGGGAAAACAAAACGAATATTTACGTGCGATAGAATCTTCATCTGATACGCTATTGGTTATTATTAACGACATTCTTGATCTTTCAAAGATAGAAGCGGGAAAGCTTTCTTTGGAGAAAAAAGAGTTTTTATTTATTAATATTTTGAGTTCAGTAGTTGGTGTTTTTGAGGGGAAAGCACTAGGGAAGGGTATTGAGCTAGTTGCTAATTACCACCAAAATAACTTACCAGAAGTATTGGTTGGCGACTCCGTTAGACTTAATCAAATATTATATAATTTGATTAATAATGCTGTTAAGTTTACACAAGAAGGAAGTGTGACTTTAGCCGTGAATACTGTGGAAATGTCAGACAAGGATGTATTGCTGAAGTTTACCATAACAGATACAGGAATTGGAATTTCACAGGAGCAACAATCTCAGATATTTAACGAGTTTAGTCAGGCCAATTCAAGTACAACTCGTGAATTTGGAGGAACCGGTTTAGGATTGTCGATTGTGAAAAAGCTGGTTGAATTACAAGGAGGGTCGGTTACTATAGTAAGTGAAGAAGAAAAAGGTTCGTCCTTTATATTTGAAATATTATATCCTCATAAAAAGATATCTGAGTCGAACATTCCAGTATCTAATGACAGTTTAGATTTTAATCTCGGCGGCTTGAAGATACTACTTGTAGAAGATAATCCTGTAAATCAATTAGTGGTAACCGATTTGTTGAGTGAAGTTGGAGCGGAAGTAGAACTAGCAGTTAATGGACAAGAGGCGATTAATCTTTTTAACCCTGAAAAGCATGCTGTGATTTTGATGGATATGCAAATGCCTGTTATGGATGGGTATGAAGCAATTCGTAGGCTGAGAAACGGTGGTTTTGATGTGCCTATTATTGCTTTAACAGCACATGTTTCTGAGGTGGAAATGGAGAAATGTAAATCCGCGGGAGCTAATGAATATTTATCCAAGCCATACAAACCTCAAGAATTATATCAAAAAGTAATTCAGTTCATAAATGCCAAGGAAGTGCTTCCGTTAGCATTTAATTTAGCGGATGTTAATACGGTAAGTTTAAATGTTCCTAAATTATGGGATAGGAATTTCTTACTTGATTATGTAGGGGGGAGTGAACAACTAATGTTGAAAATTTTGGATAAGATTAAATCTGAAATACCCAAGTATTTGGAAGTGTTAATTGCTTTTAATTCAGAATTGAACAGTAAAAAGTTGGGTTCTAGTTGTCATAAAATGAAGCCTAATATTCAAATGTTAGGGAATACTTCAATATATAATTCAATAGTACAACTTGAGATTGACGCTAGAAGTAATGACGAAAGTTTACCACTTCAGGAAAAAGTAGGGTTACTTATTGTAAAGTTGAAGGAGTTACTGGAGGAATTAAAAGCTTAAAAGCTACGGTCGTTAGGAGAGGTTCTTTTAAATTTTCTTTTTCCACCAAATTTAGATTGACCAAATGAATAGCTAAAAGCAACCCATAATAATTGTGATTCGTATCGATATCGCACTATTCTTTCCCAGTTATCGGTATTTACATCTATACCGAAGCCACGCGTTTTAAACACATCTGTTAGCCTAACCGAAAGGGTTGCTTTTTTCTCCCAGAACTTGTGTTTAACAGATATGTCAGAACCATAACGAGGAATAACAGTTCCAACTACAGCTATACGAGCGGAATTGTAATCCCCAGTGATTGTTAAACTTGTATTTTTAGCAAGTTGAAATTGAAGATTGGTTTTTAAATCGTATCCAAAATACTCAGCAGTGTAACTGTCTCTGAAGTTAGAGCCATCAACCCAAGTGTTATAAAATGTACTTGATCCATTTATTTTAAACCATTTTTTCACTTTGTAATTAGCGAATAATTCTAACCCAAGTGTTTGGTGGAATTTGAAATTATACCATTCTACAGTTGATGTTCCTTTAATAGAATCGGTATAGCTTAATCTTCCTAAGCGGTCATCTCTGAATTGGTGGAATACGGTTCCGTTAAAGGTGGTTTTTTTAGCTATGTTTAAGTAAGATATTTCACTCATGTGACTCTTCTCTGGAATTAACGCTGCATTTCCAATATAAACACTGTAAGGGTTAGCGTAGCTCGGAATTGGATTAAGTTGTTTGCCTCTTGGTCGTTTTATCCTTTTACCGTAACTGATTGATAAAGATCTCGTTTCTGAAAATGAACGAACTAATGAAGCACTAGGGAATAGGTTGAAGAGTGATTTGTTAAACTTGTTTCCGGAAGCTTCAGAAGTAATGTCTGAATATTCAGATCGAATCCCAAATGAGGCCTGATAATTTTTATTTCCCAAGTTTAATAAACCGTAGATGGCGTAAACGTTTTCGCCGTATTTCAAATTATTTGAAAATGAAGATTGTTCATAGTAGCTATTTAAACTTGGGCTGTAATCGAAGAAACTGTAATCTTCATGAAATTCACGAAATGCCGACTTTAAACCAGTTTCAATTATTAAATACTTTAGGTTAACAGTATCATTGGCTGCTTTTCTAATTGGAAAAGTTAAATCGAGTTGATTTACTATGTTTTGAGCACCAAATACTCTGGTTTCTTTTTGCAATAGGTAAGGTTCATCAAAGTATCCTTCTTTAGGCGTATTGACGCCTTTTAATCTTGAAAGAAAGTTTATTGAATTTCCATTTTTAAATTTAGACACTAAACTGAATTGCCCACCACCGCCTAATCTGTGCCCTTTTTTATTTGAATTCCGAGTGTTTTCAATTATGTTTTTTTGATCGTAATTCCAATAAAGTTCCGAAGAATCTAAATCATGAAAAAACATTTTCTTTACCGTTCCTTCAAGGTTAAGTTTTGTGGTTTTATTAACCTTATAAGAAACCTCTAGTTTTGCGTTGTGATTAGGGAAACGGCTTAATGCGTTTCGATGGTTGTTAAAAATGGTTAAGCTGTCATCAACTAAAGTTGAAGCATCGCTTGTTATTTTTTTCCAATAGGTTCCATCGGTGTAACTGTAAGATGTATTTATTCCCCATTTTTTTTTATTAAAGTTTAAAGAAACTCTCGCATTAATTTTATCTATTGCTGCGTAAGAGATACTAGAAGAACCTTGGTAGCCTTTCTTTTTTTCCTTTTTTAGAATAATGTTAATAATACCGCCAACACCCTCAGGGTCATATTTAGCAGAGGGAACAGTGATGACTTCGATTGTTTCAATAGAATTCGCCGGCAATTGAGAAATAACTAAAGTGATGTCATCTGAAGTAACTCCAGCCGGTTTTCCGTCAATTAAAACTCTGATATTACTATTGCCTCTCAAGCTAACAGTTCCATTATCATCTACATCAACTGATGGTAAATTGTTTAATACATCTATAGCTGTTCCTCCAGCATCTGCACCAGTTGCAGCAACATCGAAGGTTTTTTTAGCGGGTTCAATTTTAACCGCTGCTCTTTCTACTTTGATGCTTACTTCGTCCGTTAAATTTGTTGATTCCTTTAAGATGATTTTACCCAATTTTATTTGTGCGGCAGTAGTTGAAAAATCAATAGGGTCGGTTTTTAAATTCTGGTGAGTAAGTGATTGAAAAGAAAGGTAATATTTACCCCATGGAATATTTATGATTTTGAATTTACCTAAATCATTTGTAATAGTTCCGTTAATGATGGAATCGTTTAAGTTAAATAAAACAACATTCGAATATGGAATTGGTTGTTTTGTATTGCGATCGATTAACTCACCAGAAACAGACCCTTTTTGAGCTGAACTATAAAGGGATGTTAGTAAAAAAGCCAATAAGATATGAAATCGCATAATTTATCTTTTGTAAGATCTTAGTCTTAAACTAAGTCGCAAAGATATGAGGTAATTGGGATTAATTAGATCTTCTTGTCTGTTAAAAAGAGAAAGTTAAATAGAAAACTCAAAAAATAATTTCACTTTCGTACAAGTAGAATATCAGCACCTAGTGAAAATTCAACGTGTAAAACCGTAACATAAAGTTGTTTGGCGAAAAAGTGTTAACTTAATCATATGCATAAAAGTTTAGCGTCGGTAAGGGTTTTAGTCGTTTTATTTTTAAGTGTACTTGTTGTGTTGGGTGGCATTATTGTTGGTGTTGGAACAGCTATTTTTTACATGTGGTTATTTGCATTTTTGTTTTGTTTGAGCATAATGGAAATAGGTCAAGTTTTTGTGAATCAGGTTGTTAAGAATAAATATGGAACGTTTTTGGTTTTCTGTTTTTTTTATGCTGTTGCCGGATTTGTATTTGGATCTATCGTTGTTCGTTTTTTAGAGGTCTACCTTAATTTATCGAATTCGATTATTGTTGAAGTTCAGGTTGGTTTAGGAAGTGTGATTTTAATTACAGGAGTGTTTCAAGGCGTATGTTTTTGGATTCGTAAAAACTCCAATATTCGCCAAATATTAACTCAAGAGAAGCAAAATTATTTACAACATAGTTTTAATGCCTTAAAATCTCAAAATGTAATTGAGTTTTTACAAGAATCATTAATCAATACTATTGATTTAATCAAAAAGGATCAAACTATTGCTATGGTTCAAATTGAAAAACTAACCTCTATTTTAAGATATTTATTGCAAAGCAGGGATGAAAAGTTTGTAAGATTAGGTGCTGAATTGAAAAACGTTAAGGAGTATTGCGAATTGGCAGAAATACACCTAAATCAGAAAATAGAATTGTTGTTAAACTTATCCGAAGATTTTCATCAAACTCATATTCCCCCTTTAGTTTTTCAAATGGTTTTAGATAATCAGTTTAAGAATTATGATTGCGCATCAGGGATTAGATTGAAGATAGAAGTGTACATCGAAAATGGAAAGTTTGTTGTTGTTAAAACATCCAATCCTCCGGCTTTGAAAAATAATGTTAAAAATGAGCGATTTATAAATAACCTTAAGCAAAGATATCAGTTATATAATAAAGCATCGGGTGTTTCCGAATTATCCACTGCTGATGAATACTTTGTAAAACTTCCACTAGTGATCGGATAAACCAATAATTTGAAAAAAATTCTACTATATATTCTTCCAATTACGTTACTCATGGTGGGGGTGGTGAATTATTTTTTTTCGGATTCAAATTACTCCAATAAGAAAGAACAACTTCAAGAGTATATTATATTAGGCGATGTTCACAATCAAAATAAAATTTATGCTGAATTAATTAACGAGGATAGCTCAAATGTAGCGTACCACTTTAATTTTATTGCAACACATTTTAAGATTGCCTCTGAATATGATGCTTCTTCTCCCGAATTAAAATCAAGCAACAACAAATTGGTTGAATATTATACAAGAATGTCTTGTCATCCGTTTGATGAAATTTCAGATATCGGGAAATTTGGAAGAGGGGTCTGTTTTTTTCATTTGGGTTTAGCCGAAGAATCGCTTTCTAGTTTTGTAGGGATTCACAATCAAAAGATGGATTACCTAAACTTTGTATATGGGAGTTACTTTGGGTTTGCAAATTATGATAAGGCTGTTGAATATTTAAGAATCGAAATTATATCAAACCCTAATAATAAGTTAGCCTACAGGGAATTGGCTAATACTTATAAGAGGTACGAAAAACCATATGAATTATTAAGTTTCTTTCAAGATTCTACGGCTTTTGCCAATACACCTAACAAAGTAAAACGGTATACCTATTTTTATTTAGGAGATGTAAAAGGGTATTCAAAAGCTATTTTTAGTCGCTTTTTCAGCGGCGTTAATTCCATTGGGTTTATGGGTGCTTTATTGATCCTAATCGTTTGGTTTGTTTATTTAATACTTATTCATAAGTACCTTAAAAAGAGATGGCTACTAGCACTTGAAGTTCTTTTTCTAGGTATGTTTTTCGCTTTTGGAACATCTATTTTAACCGATTTTAACACCAATGTTTTAGGATTTAAATTTGAAGATTCATTTTTCCATGATTTTTTATATTCTGTAATCGGGATAGGAATGATCGAAGAGTTCGTGAAAATAATTCCCCTTGTTTTGGTTATGATTTTCTCTAAGAAGTTAAAAGAGCCTATAGACTATATTGTTTTTGCTTCAATATCTGCTTTGGGTTTCGCTTTTATAGAGAACCTCATTTATTTTGACGAAGGAGGGTTAAGTACTATTCAAGGGCGTTCTCTTTCATCAACAGTAACTCATATGTTTAACAGTTCACTTGTTGCCTATGGAATTGTGATAGGGAAGTTTGCTAAGAAAAGAAACTGGTTGTTTTATTTTGGATTTTTCTATTTGGCAGCTGCCGTTTTTCATGGGTTTTATGATTTTTGGCTGATAAACAGAATTGCTCGAAGTTTTAGTTTTATTACGTTTATTTGGTTACTGGTTAGCATGGTGCTTTGGGTTTCGATGATTAATAACTGTTTAAACAATAGTTATAATCGAAAGGTGATTTGGACATACAATCCGGATCGATTAAATAGTTATCTGTTGTTTGGGTTATCTGCTATTTTCTTGTTCGAATACCTCATGATGGCTTGGCGTTTTAATGCTGAAGTTGCTAATAATGAGTTGCTAAAAGATTTATATTCAGGACTGTTCTTGTTAATTTTTCTAACTTCCAAATTAAGCAGGTTTGATTATATTCCAAACTATTGGGCACCACTCAAATTTTGGGATTGGAACTTGCTTTTTAGTATTCCTAGGTTAGAAGTAAAACACTTCAACTTAAAAGAAATAATTAGAGCTAAAGTGATAATTGATGCCTACGGTAATTATGGAGAACTGGCTAATCATTTCCCGATTAAGGGAGAGGTTGTTAAGAGAGAGCTTTTATCCTGGGAGAAAGATTGGTACTTAATAAAGTTGGATGTTCCAGTAAAAGTTCGTTGGAAAGAGTATTATTTTATTTTACTTAAAGCAAAAGATGAAAATGAAATTTTTTTACAAAGAGCAAAACAACCTGTTCAGGTAAGATTAGTGATTAAGATTGATGATTTAGTTAAGGAGAGAAAAAGGAAAAGAGACTTTTTATTTGTTGATATTGCGACAGTTACAAGATTGCGTTAATTTTAGGGTTGACAAGTTGGTTTTTTGACCTTAATTTTAGGGAAAATCTACAAAATGGATATTAATTCTACTTCTGAATACTTAAAAACCCTAAACGATATTGCTGATATTTTTGATAAAGAGAATTTAACAAATGAAGAGGTTAAAATTTTAAACTTAAAGAAATTGGCAGTTAAAAGGTATGAAATGGACGAGGTTCGAAAATACCCTGTAACCACCACATTGGTGGAAACATTTAAAAGGAACAAGTATTTATTAAACTAAAAATATAAACATATTGATTTAAATGGGCTTAGTGCCCATTTTTTGTTTTAGATACATTAATTGAATTTAACATAAGTTTTATAACAACTATTTTTTTATTCTTAAATACCAATCCCGTATTAATTTAAATTGGTTTAAAACTAATTAGTATGACTGGAAGTATTGCTTTAATAATCATCTTGATTTACTTTTTAGTGTTAATTGGGATCTCTTATTTAACTTCTAGAAATAGTTCCGAGAAATCATTTTTTACTGGAGATCGAAAGTCCCCCTGGTTTTTAGTTGCCTTTGGGATGATTGGTGCAACCTTATCCGGTATCACTTTTATTTCTATCCCAGGATCGGTTTATGCTAAAGGGATGTTATATATGCCAATGACTTTTGGTTTTTTCTTTGGTTATTTAGCTGTTGCGTTTGTTTTAGTTCCACTTTATTACCGCTTAAATTTAACTTCAATTTATACTTATTTAAGGGGTCGATTTGGTGTTCGTTCATTTAAAACTGGTGCAATTTCTTTTTTAGTGTCCAGAATTATTGGCGCTTCATTACGTTTGTATTTGGTGGCTGAAGTTTTAGATATCTTCTTATTTACCCCAACGGGGATTCCTTATTGGTTAGGGGTTTTAGCTACGATTGCTTTAATATGGGTATATACTTTTAAAAGTGGAATTAAAACAATTGTTTGGACGGATACCTTACAAACTGCTGCCATTTTAATAGCTGCGGGATCTACTATTTACTTTTTAGCAGATTTGAATACGGATGGATTTTCGGGGCTTTGGAATATGCTTGAATCAAGCGAGATGTTTTCGTTTGAAGGGGGGAATTTAAAACAAGAAAATCCTTGGTTAGGCTTGTTTAATGGAATCGTTTTTGCTATTGTAATGTCTGGATTGGATCAAGATATCATGCAGAAAAACTTAACCTGTAAAAACGCTAAGGAGGCATCAAAAAATATTTTTTGGTTTAGTTTGGTTTTGATTCCAATTAACTTTGCTTTTCTTGCTTTAGGAGTTTTGTTATTTGAGACTTTTATGGAAAGTGGAGATTTAACTTTTCAAATGGTTGATTTCGTGAATGATTCAGGATTGACGGATCAAAAACCTTTGTATCAAATTCGGCTAGGGGCTGAAATGGTTGACGTGACTACTGATCAAATATATCCATCTTTAGCGAAGTATGGCTACTTTCCTTTATGGTTGAGTGGAACGTTTTTAATTGGCTTAATCGCGGCAGCTTATTCGAGTGCTGATTCGGCTTTAACGTCTTTAACAACGAGTGTTTGTTTGGATATCGTAGAGAAACAAGATAAAAAGACAAGAACATGGGTTCATATTTTAATGAGCTTTGTTTTATTTGGTGTAATTATGATTTTCAAAGCGATTAATGAAGACAGTATTGTTTGGGCTCTTTTTAAGTGGACAGGTTTTACGTATGGTCCTTTGTTAGGTTTGTATGGAATTGGAATCTTAACCAAAATTCAAGTACGGGATAAAGCAGTTCCTTTTATAGCAGTTTTCAGCGCTGTTTCAAGTTATTTCTTAGCTACTTATTTAGGACTTGGATTTGAGATTTTAGCCATTAATGGGGCAGTCACAGCCATAGGCTTATTTGTATTTAAGAAGCGAAAAAAGATTGATTTGGTTTGATTGATAAATTTAACATTCTCCAATAAAATATAAAGTCAGATTTGAAGTTGAATTAGTATGAGAGTATTTGCTTTATTCCTGGGCGTTGTAATTCATTTAGGACTTTACCCGTCAGTGTTGAACAAAGACTTAAAGGTTGACAAAATTGAAGTTTTTAAATCAAAAAGAAAGCTGATACTTTACTTCGAAGGAAAGAAAGTTAAACAATACAGTGTTTCGCTAGGTGAAAACCCAATTGGCGCAAAACAAATAGAAGGAGATCTAAAAACGCCAGAAGGCGAGTATTTCATTAATGGTAAAAACCCGAACAGCAAGTACTTTAAAAATCTAGGAATTTCTTATCCAAACTCTAAAGACAAGACCAAAGCGAAGGCATTAGGTAAAAGTGCCGTTGGTGCTATTAAAATTCACGGATTGCCAAATGATAAACCTTGGCTAGGGAAGTTACATTTACTTAGAGACTGGACTTATGGTTGTATAGCAGTAACCAATAAACAAATGGAAGAGTTGTATCGAGTTATTAATGTAGGAACTAGGATTGTTATTAGGCCTTAGTTAAACTTTAAATCACCATAACCAATTTGGGAACAGTCTCCATTGGTGATTTTGTAGTAAAGTCGAAGTAGTTTGCCGCTTCCTTTAAGTGCAGGTATTGAATATGAGCGAACTGCATCTGTTACAGAATCAATTTCGAATTTGATGTTTAATTGTTCATCTAAAATCTTATACTTGATCCATTTTTTAAGCTATGTGCTTTTCTAATGGAAATAGCAGTGAATTAAATAACTGCCTGTCGAACTCTTAATAACTGCTCCAAAAGAGGTTTCAAACCATCCAATTGCAACATATTAGCACCATCAGATTTTGCAACTGAAGGATCAGGGTGTGTTTCGATGAAAAGTCCATCAGCTCCTGTAGCAATAGCCGCTTTTGCGATAGTAGATATCAACTCTGGTTTACCACCCGTAACACCACTTGTTTGATTTGGCTGTTGAAGTGAATGGGTAACATCCATAATAACAGGAGCGTAGTTTTTCATTACGGGAATACTTCTGAAATCAACTACTAAATCTTGGTATCCAAAAGTAGTTCCTCTTTCTGTAATCCAAACATTGTCGTTTCCAGATTCTCTTACTTTATCAACCGCAAAGCTCATGGCTTCCGGCCCTGCGAATTGTCCTTTTTTAATACTTACAACTTTACCTGTATTGGCTGCTGCAACTAGTAAATCGGTTTGACGGAATAAGAACGCTGGAATTTGTAAAGCGTCCACATATTTAGCAGCTAAAGCAGCATCTTCAGGAATATGAATATCTGTAATTGTTGGGATGTTGTATGTTTCACCCACCTTTTTTAAAATGCTCAATGCTTTTTCATCACCAATACCTGTAAACGAATCTAATCGAGAACGGTTTGCTTTTTTAAACGACCCTTTAAAGATGTAAGGGATTTCTAGTTCATTCGTAATCTCTACGATTTTCCCAGCAATATCCATTGCCATTTGTTCTCCTTCGATGGCACAAGGACCAGCGATTAAGAAGAAGTTTTTAGAATTTTTAAAGTTAATGTTTGGTAAAGCGTTGAACATTTTGTTGTATTTATTGTGTAAGGTTTAAATCGTTCAAAATTTAAACTCAAATTTTATTTTGTCTTTTTAAAACTAGCTGTTATACTAAATGACTTGTAATACAAGGCCTTTTAAATAATGACTTTCAGCATGATAAATATTAATAGGATGATCGGCCGGTTGAGTAACCTGGTGTAATACTCTAACTTTTCTTCCTGTTTGAATAGCTGCGGCCATAATTGTGTTGTAAAACAACTTCGAATCAACAACTTGAGAACAGGAGAACGTAAACAATAAAGATCCTGGTTTCATAGCTGTTAAGGCCATTGCGTTTAATCGCTTATATCCTTTTACGGCATTGTGTTTTACATTTTGATGTTTAGCAAAAGCAGGAGGGTCAAGAACGATTACGT
>TARA_B110000091_G_C13822106_1_pt1 | contig 13387 bp, 10 predicted proteins | sample TARA_B110000091 | Tara Oceans TARA_B110000091 (sample SAMEA4397278) | marine metagenome | biome: Polar Biome; feature: [DCM] deep chlorophyll maximum layer (ENVO:01000326); material: water (ENVO:00002006), including particulate matter (ENVO:01000060) such as... | depth 35 m
TTTACTGGAATGACAGATGTTTCCGGATGGTTTGATAAACAAGCATATGATATAATAAATGATTATGTAAGAGAATTTAACTATCCAAAAACTTTCGGCTTTCCTTCAGGTCACACTGCCTTGAACCTTCCTTTAATTTTCGGACAAAATTTGGAGTTAGTTATTTCTAATAATAAAACTTCGCTAAAATAAAAACCCTCAACCGAGATTACCAATTGAGAATTTAGAACAAAAAGTTAATTTTATACTAGATTTTAACGCCAGCTTCTTTTAAAAATCGATTGTATTCTTTTTTAAACATTTCAGATTCAGGAGCAAGTTCTATGGCTTTCTCATAATGTGAAACAGCACCAACATAAAGACCATTCACTTTACAGTATTTAGCCGAAACCTATATGATATATGGCTGAGTTATCATCGCCATCTTTTTCTATTTCAGTCAAATCCTTTTTCATTGTAGAAACTTCTTTACTAGAAGGAATTAAAGAAAAAGTACACTATGTTTTTGTTTTCATTTTTTAGCCCCAAAAATTGGGTCGATGTTAATACTTTTGTGCTAATTATGGAAAGTGAAAAATATTGCGAAAGCCTCACAAAATATCAAAGATTTCAAACAAGAGAAATTTCTATTGGTAAATTAAAAATTGGGGGTAATAATCCAATCGTTATCCAATCTATGACAACTACCGATACCATGGATACTTTAGGAACTGTGGAACAATCGATAAGGATGATTGACGCTGGCTGTGAGTTGGTTAGAATAACGGCACCTAGTAAAAAAGAAGCAGAAAATCTTCAGAATATTAAAGACGAATTAAATAAAAGAGGTTATTTCACTCCTCTTGTAGCAGACATACACTTCACTCCAAATGCAGCTGAAATTGCTGCTAAAATTGTTGAGAAAGTAAGAGTTAACCCTGGAAATTATGCAGATAAAAAAAAGTTTGAGGAAATTGACTATACCAATAAATCCTATGATCTAGAGCTTAAGAGAATAAAAAAACGATTTTTGCCTTTGGTTCACATTTGTAAAGAACATGGAACTGCCATGCGAATTGGAACTAACCACGGATCTTTATCTGATAGAATTCTAAGCCGATATGGAGATACTCCTTTGGGAATGGTTGAGTCTGCAATGGAGTTTCTTAGAATTTGTGAAGAAGAAGAATATTATAATTTAGTATTAAGCATGAAAGCTTCGAACCCAAAGGTTATGGTTGAAGCTTATCGCCTTTTGGTAAACCACATGCTAAAAGAAAATATGAATTATCCTCTTCATTTGGGAGTAACAGAAGCAGGTGAGGGTGAAGATGGAAGAATTAAATCAGCTGTCGGAATTGGTACGTTGTTAGAAGACGGATTGGGGGACACTGTTAGAGTTTCTCTTACTGAAGAACCTGAAGCAGAAATTCCAGTTGCTCAAGAATTAGTAAATCGATATAAGACCAGATCGAAACATGAAATAATTCCAGAAATAGAAAAGAATCCCATTCATGTGTTTGATTTTAAAAGAAGAGTTACCCTTGATATAAAAAATATTGGCGGTCATCACCCACCCGCAGTTATTGCCGATCTATCACATAAAAAAAACATTTCGGCAGCTACTTTATTCGCGTTTGGAAATCAATATTCTGTCCCAAATGACAAATGGAACATTACAGATCAAGCCGCAGACTATATATTTATTGGCGATAAAGAAATAGATTTTGAAATACCAGGAACTTTAAGCGTAATTCAGATGCACAAGACTTGGTTAAACAACCCTAAAAAAGTAAGGCATTATCCTTTTATAAATGCTGAAGATTACGTTCAAAAAATTTCTTGTTCTCCAGATTTGAATTTCGTCTATGCTTGCTTAAGTGATATGAACCAAGATTTAATTGAAAAACTTAAATTGGATAAAACTGCGGTTCTATTAATTGACACCTACAACAAACATGGCCTTGCTGAACAACGCCGATTGTTTATTGACCTTATGAATGCGGATTGTAAAACACCTGTTATTATTGGCCGTGCATATGGAGAGTTAAGTTCTGATCAATTCCAATTATATAGTTCGACAGATCTAGGAGGCCTATTAATTGATGGGCTTGGAGATGGTGTTTTCTTGGCTCCGGAAAAATGTGGTTCTGATCAATTTATCAATCAAACCGCCTTTGGAATCTTACAAGCCACAAGAACACGAATTTCAAAAACGGAATACATATCATGCCCAAGTTGTGGTCGAACTCTTTTTGATTTACAGGAAGTTACTGCTAAAATTAGATTTCGAACGGAGCATTTAAAAGGACTTAAAATAGGCATAATGGGTTGCATTGTAAATGGCCCTGGGGAAATGGCAGATGCCGATTACGGATATGTAGGAACTGGAAAAGGAAAAATTTCTCTATACAAAGAAAAAGAAGTAGTTCAAAAAAATGTGCCCGAAAAAGAAGCTGTTGATCAACTTATCGAATTAATTAAAAAACATGGTGATTGGGCGGAGGTTTAATCCAAATTGTGTCGTAACTGCTTAGCTATGAGAGTTGTAATTGCAGGAGCAAGCGGATTAATTGGACAAGAATTACTTGATTTATGTTTAGGCGATAAAACAATTGATGATGTCTACATTTTAGTGCGCAAACCACTCGAAATAAAACACGAAAAACTCACACAAACTTTAGTAAACTATGACGCCCTGGCAGAAAATGTAATTCCGGAAAAAGTGGATGTTTTGTTTAATTGTCTTGGAACAACCATAAAGAATGCGGGAAGTGAAGAAGCCTTTACTAAAGTAGATTTCACATATGTATCTAAAATAGCCACTCTTGCTCATAAAAAAGGAGTGGATAAGCTCATTTCTATAAGTTCTATGGGTGCAGATATTCATTCCAAAACACTTTATTACAGAGTTAAAGGGATGAAAGAAGATTTTCTAATGAATGATTGCGGAATAGATAATGTATTTATTGTTCGACCTTCGTTGCTCCTCGGAAATCGAAAAGAATTTAGATTGGGCGAGGAAATCGGGAAGGTTTTTATGCGTCTTTTTAATCTCTTCTTTTTGGGCTCTTTAAAACAATATAAAGCAATACCAGCTATAACCGTTGCTCAGGCAATGCTTAACCTTACTAAAATAAATGAAAGTGGTAAAAAAATTATTTTAAACGAAGGTCTAAAAACAATTGCCGAGGCAACGATTTAAAATTCAAACCTTCTTCTATAATTTCTTTTCGAATTTTACAAATGAAATTATACCCTCGTTTTCCACTTTTAATAAATAGAAGCCTAGCGCCAATTTCGAAACATTAAGCTCATTATCTTTTATTGGCATTTCTAATTCTTGACCAGATAAGTTTAGAACCCCCATAACTGTAGCTCCAGTATTTGTAGCTAAATATAAAATATCGGAAACCGGATTAGGATAAACCATAAATTTATCATTATCGGATAATTCAGATATAGAAACCGCTTCAGTTATTTGAATATAATTTCTTCGCTTTTCCCCCATTTGACCAAATCTATTTCTTACTAAAAGCTCTACTGAATATGCCCCCCTTGATGTGAATTTAATTTCTGGGTTTTTGGAACCATCATTAGTTCCATTCATATACGTAAACGTGTTGGGAGAAATAATCCAAGTTCGAGCTTGAGCAGATATGCTAGAAGTATCACTAAGTTTTATAATCGAATTTGCCGAAGCAACATATTTGTCTGCATCAAAACCAACCAGGCTTACGGGCTTATCTTGAAACTTTATTTCTTGAACTGTGAACCTACCGGCAAAACTAATACCTTTTACGATTAAAACTGGGCCAACAAAGCCAGCCGCTAACCATTTGTATTCAACCATTTTTCGTGGAATTGGGAAAAATGGTAGTGGACCAATTTTAATAGAATCAATTTGATCAATAGTCGTTAAAACTTTAATTACAGATGGATAATTTTTAAATGGTGTTTTTAAACTTCCTTCCCCTTCTACAGTATTTGTTCTTGTTCCTGATTGAATCAAAGAAAATTGCGTCCCTAAAGTTAGGGCAACTTTAAACGAACTAACATCTTTTCTTCCGTATTTTAAAGGAAACTGATATATCTCATCCTCGTCTGAATAAAATTGAGGTACCGGAATACCATTAAATTTTAATGAACGACCTTGAGCTGTCATTTTCTTTGATGTTGTCTTAAACACATCATAAATATCTCTCAACATTAGTGGTCCCGCACCTAAACTATCTGCCGTTTTAGTCCCGAACCCATCTTTTATCCCAAAAAAGAAAAAGTTGATACTCCCTGCACTTTTATATTCTTCTTTTAATTGTAATTCATATTCCAGACTAGTATAGTCCCAAGATAAGCCTTTGCCCTTAATAGTATGGTCAATTTGTGAATTTGTCTTGCCAAATGAATACAGTATATTAGAACTAACTGTTGGCATTTCTGCTTTCCCTATTTCTACTTGAGAAAACAAACCAAAACTTAAAAAATTGATACAGATTGCTAGCGTTAAAACTCTTTTCATATCTTATATTTGAGTTAACAATATTAGTGATTAAATAACTAGAAATGAGAATACAAAAAGAAGACTATGCATTCGTCGTAATTGATATTCAAGAAAGGCTTTTCCCACATATTCAGGATAAAGACTTTATGGCTCAAAAATGTACTACTCTTATTCAGGGAATGCAAATACTAGGCTTCCGATTATAGTTACAGAGCAGTATGTGAAAGGCTTGGGGCAAACTATTCCCATGCTTCAAGAAGCAATAGACAGTTACAACCCTATTGAAAAAATGACTTTTTCATGTTGTGGTGTAGGAGCTTTTAATTTAAAAATTGAAGATCATTATAAAGAAAATATAATTATTTGCGGTATTGAATCTTATGTTTGTGTTTTGCAAACGGCTCTTGATCTATTAGAAGCCGGGTACAAACCTATTGTTTTAGTGTAGCCATTTCTTCAAGAAATCTTTTAGATAAAGAAATAGCGCTAGACCGAATGAGGTAAGAAGGCATTCGGTTAACTACGGTTGAATCCATGTTATTTGGGGTATGTAAATCTTCTGTAAATGACACGTTTAAGAAAATAAGTAAACTAGTAAAATAATTGATCACCTATTAATTTACGGTTCTTAAGAAGGATAAAATTTTATTTTCAACTTTTAGTGAACGCCCAAAACACTATTGAGATTGTATATTCGGGTGTAAGTCAGTAATTCTCTAAAAAAAAGATTGTTTTCTTTTACTTTTTTTCCCTTTGAAAATAGAGAATAAAAGGTAGGGTTTGGTGTACGTTTGCCGCCCCAAATAATTATGAGCGGAAAAAAAAAGAAGTGCTGTAAAAAGTACAAGAAAAAAGGAAAGTCGGCCTGTAAAACTTGTCCAAAAAAGGATAAAAAATAAAATGAACTACGATTTTTACTAAGGGGTTAAAAACCTATAACCTATTTAATAAAGCTTGGTTTAAGGATTAAAAATCGTCATCACCAAAATCGAATTCTTCAGTCTCTTCCTTTGAGCCCAATTTAAAAATTTGCTTTACTCCTTTCTTTTTTGTTTTAGAACTATCTTTCTTAGTAGAAACTACTGTTGCTGAATCTTCTTCCTCTTCCCATTCTATATCAAAATCTTGGATAATAACAGGGTCCTTTAGAGAAGAGTCTGCATCAAATAACCCAAACTCTTCTTTCAAAGCAGATTTAAATTCATTTTTTTCCGCACTCCTTTTATTCTTTTTATAGGCTTTACGACGTTCTTTATCCATTTCAATTCTTGGATTATCAGAAGGGCCAAACATGTGAATAAAGACTCTTATCCCCTCCGATTCCAAATCACTTATCGATTCGTTGTTTTCAATTTTGCTTTTGTCCTTAACTAGTAAGTCACTAATATCGAAATCAATTCGATAATCCATAACGCCATTAAAATCGATATTACCTTCAATATTTAAAGTTAAAAGTGTAGTCCCAATTATCATTCGCGGCAAAATCACTTTCTTATCTTGAATGATAATTTCATTTTCCAGGATATCAAAACGAATCTGCATAAGACTTTTTTCCAACTCATCAGCTCTAAATACTCCACGTAATAAAATGTTACTTCTAAAATAATCAGAAATTGCTTTTAAGCTTTTGTATTCAATTAATTTCCCGTTTACAATTTTTACTTTGGCTTTTGAATCAACTGATTCTAAATATATTTCAAAGTTCTCGCTAAGTTCGCTATTTAAAACCAAGCTAATATCTGCCGTACCCTCAATTATTTTTTCCGTAATTTCATTTTGTCTAAAATTGTAAAACGAGTAAAACATTTTTTGAACATTCGTATTTCTGTTGTTACTAATCAGTTTCATTTTAAATGTATTATCGTATTGCTTGTTCAGTATTAGTTTTCCCTCAAATTCTCCATCCATAGAATTAAATGTAACCGGATTCATTACTACACGGCCGTTTGAAAGTAATAATTTAGCATTCAAATCGGATGCTTTGAACCTATCCCATACAAAATCTCCGAAATGAACATTTAGCTGCAATTCGGAAAAAGGAAAACGAAAACCATTCTGCTCTTGGCCTTTTTCGTCCTTACTTTTTTTTGTTAAAAACTCCAACGCATCCAATCTATCTGAGCTTAATGAAGCCATTATCCGCAGTGGTTGTGACCGGAGAGAATCTCGAACAAAAATCCAATGCAGCACGTTTTGAATTTCCCCGTTAAGCTCTATTTCAGAAGATTGAACCCAGCCTTTTACGCCAATTATTTGCGCTATTTTGTTGTGCAACTTAATTTCCCCATTCAAATTTTGGACGTTCACACTATTTTCAAATCGAATATTTACATCTGAAAATTGAATATTTCCCTTTAAATTAGAACCTTTTAAGTTTACGTTTTCTTTCATCAATCTTGAAAGTATGAGTTTAACGTCCACATCAAAATCCAATAAACCTTTCGTCACATCTACATTATTAATATTAGAAAACTCTACTATTTCCCTTAAATCAGAACTACCTGAAAGCTTTGTGCTAAAAACTAACTTATCAAAATCTTCGAGCTTTAACTCACCAACCATTTTTCCGGATGGAAATGAACCTGATAATTTCTCAAATAGAAGCTTGGAAGTTTTAGCGTTTCTGTTTTTGCCGTTCGTATAATATCCTTCTAATGAAATATTTTCAATTATTCCTTTGCTTTCTTTTTCTTTTAAGGTTCCATCTTTTAATGAAAAATTAGTTCGAACGCTTGGAGCTGCAGATTTGTCATAATTTCCCTTAATTTTAACTTGAACTTCTATATCTCCTGAACTTTCATATCTATTTTTATAATCAGAATATTTTTTTGGAACTAAAGAATTTAGTTGTTCCAGTCTTATTTTTTTACTTCCAATATCAAACACGTAAGAAGGTCCGTCTATTTTTCCCGAAGCAACCAATGTAAAGGCATTATTGAAACGAATTTCACCTTGTAAAAAGTTGATGACATTGGTTTCATTATTAATTTGTAACCCTGTATTTATTTCCAGATTTCTCTTGCTGAGGTATTGTATGCCGTCAACTTCTACAGAAGTGGAATGGAAATCTCCTTTAACTAAAAGTTTTAATTTCTTGGAATTAAAGTCACCCGTTACAATCGCACCTTTTGCAACAGTCCTAACTCCAACTTTTTTAGATTTATCGATATAGGAGTATGTGATTCTATTAAGTTCTAAATGGCTAAGTTTGAATTGAAACTCAGAAGTTTCAAAATCTGTTGTATCCAATTTCCAAAAAATAAAATTCTGTACTCCCTTTTTGTTTACTTCAAAAATACCAAAGCCATCACTAATTTCTACTCGTTTCAATTGGTAGTTCCCTGCCAACATATCAAGCATATCAAACTGAAGTGAAAGTTCTTTTACAAAAATTAGAGTGTCGGGTGTTTTTTGATAATCTTTTGGTTCCATGATGGCTACACCCCTAAAAACCAAACTGAAATATGGTATTTCGTCAAAAGTGCTGACCTCAATAGATCCTACCCTAACTTCACTTTTTAGGTTTTCATTTATAGCTTCGGCAACTAATTTTTGAACTATAGTACCGTATTGTGTGGAAATATAAATTCCCACTCCAGCAAATACGAGAGCAATAATTAAAATAAATAGAAATAGATACTTTACTATTTTCACAAAATCAAAAGTATTTTCAGAAACAGTAAGAAAAGAAATAAGATCAATAAACTTCTTAAACTAGAGTAGTTAGTTTAAAAAACTTAGCCTATCATTTTTAGCATTCCTACTTCTCTCTCCGTTAATTCTCTCCATTTCCCACGTGGAACGGTCTTCTTTGTAAGTCCACCGAATGAAACCCTGTCTAATTTAGATACAACATAACCTAACTCTTCCATCATTCTTCGAATAACACGATTTTTACCACTGTGCAAGCTAATCCCAATTTCGTTTTTAAGAGTTCCATCACCTACGTAAGATGCCGCATCCGCCATAGCTAAACCATCTTCAAGTTTTACTCCCTTGGTCAATTTTATCATATCCGTTTTAGTCACAGGTTTTGTGAGTGTAACTTGATATACCTTTTGAACTTTGAATTTTGGATGCGATAATTTTTTTGCTAAGTCTCCATCATTTGTTAGAAGCAATAAACCAGTAGTCATCCTGTCTAATCTACCAACAGGATATATTCTTTCCTTTACCGTATTTGCCAAAATATCCATTACCGTTTGACGTCCTTGAGGATCATCAGAAGTTGTTATAATGTTTTTAGGTTTATTCATAAGTAAATAAACAAACTTCTGAAATTTCAACTTTTCACCACCATAAGTAACGACATCGGTTGGCTTTATTTTAACTCCCATTTGAGTTATAACTTCACCATTTACCGTTACCATACCCTGCGCAATAAGCTTATCCGCTTCTCGCCGTGAACAAATCCCACTTGATGCAATGTATTTATTAAGCCTAGTTTCATCCGTTACTTCTCTTGTTTCAGGTCGAGAAGCACCTTCTGGTTTTATGTTTTTACTGTCAAAAGGTTTGTCTGTTTTATTTTTTGAAAAAGCCGAATCTTTTCTTTTAAATTTAGGTTTATCCGCACTTTCTTCCTTTTCTTTTTTAAAGTCTTTTCGTTTCGAAAACTTACTAAACGGCTCTTCATTAACAATATACCTTCTGTTTTCAGGGATTCTTTCGCTTCTAGACTCACCAGGAGCTTTTCCTGAATTTTCTTCAGAACGTTCTTCTCTATTAGGAGACTTCCTTCGATCAGTTTTACCTGATTTTCTGTTGGAAATGGAACCACTTTTGCCTCTTTCTATTGCCATAATATCTAATTAATAGGAAATTTCAAGCTTTTTAACACGAATTTTGAAACCACCATACAAAATGCAAAGGTAAGCCGACCAATAATACTAAACACTATGTATATTTTCGCAGACTTAAAAAAATAAATGAATGAATAAAAAAACTGTCCTTCTTATAAATCTGGGAACTCCCGACAACCCTACAACTGGAGCCGTAAAAAAGTATTTGACGGAATTTTTAAACGATCCGAGGGTTATAGACATTCCTTGGTTGTTTCGCAAAATGTTGGTGAATCTTATTATAGTTCCGTTTCGTGCTCCAAAATCGGCTAAAATTTATAAGCAACTTTGGACAAAAGAAGGTTCGCCATTAGTAATTCATGGTAAAAACTTACGAGATAAACTTCAGGTTGAGCTTGGAAGTGATTATCAAGTTGAAATCGCCATGCGATACCAAAACCCTCATTTGAAAAATGTGCTTGAAAAAATCAGAAAATCGGTTCCTAAAGAAATTATAGTTCTCCCACTTTACCCTCACTATGCCAGTTCTTCAACTGGGAGTACAATAGAGTTTTTATTCAAAATAATGAGCAAATGGTACATAATTCCCCAAGTAAAAGTATTAGGTCAGTTTTACAATAACCCTGGATTTATTGATAGTATTGCCGAACAAGCTAAAGAGTTTAACTTAAAAAACTATGACCACTTTGTCTTTAGTTTTCATGGATTACCAACTCGACAAGTAGATAAAGTTTACGATAAAGGAATTTGCGCCGACCATAATTGCGAATACGAAGTTACAACAGACAACTTTTATTGCTATAAAGCAACGTGTTATGAAACAGCAAGATTGATTATTTCTAAAGTTAATCTGGATTCTGAAAAGTGTACAGTTTCTTTCCAATCTCGCTTGGATAAAAACTGGTTAGAGCCGTTTTCTGATAAAGTAATAGCCGAGCTGCCTAAAAAGGGGGTGAAAAATGTTTTGGTATTTAGTCCTGCATTTGTTTGTGACTGTCTGGAAACCACAATAGAAATTGGCGTAGAGTACAAAGAAATTTTCCAAGAAAACGGCGGAGAAAAACTTGACTTTGTAAAAAGCCTTAATAGTGAACCAACATGGGTAAACACAGTTAAAGATTTGGTGTTAAATGCCTAGACAAAAACTAGGTTTTACATGGGCGGCTGATTTTAACATACTGAATACTAGAGAATATAAATCAGTATTTTATTTAAACTCCAACAATAATTCTGGCGTTAACCTTTTGGCCTTGGGAGAATTGAGCCGATTAGAAAGTCCCACGTTTGATTCTTTAGATGTATTTCAAAAGCAAAAAAAAGATTGGCTTTTTGGTTATTTTGCCTATGATGCTAAAAACCAGCTCGAAAATTTAAAATCTGACAACAAGTCCACTCACGAAGTAAAGGACATTGATTTTGTTGTACCAGAAATAGTTATTGAGTGGTTTGGGAGCAAAGGACAAGTTCATTTTTACTCAGATGTGACATTAAAAGAAGATATTAAGGAATTGCTTATTGACCTCACTAGGTCAAACTCAGAAACCAAAGAAACAACTCCAGTCAGTTTTGAGTCAAGAGTTTCAAAAGAAGGTTATCTGAAAAAAGTAAATGAGCTTAAAGCAGAAATTCAATACGGAAACATTTATGAAATAAACTTTTGCCAAGAGTTTTTTGCAAAACAAGAAATAGATCCTTACCTCATTTATAAAAAGCTAAATGAAATTTCCCCAACTCCTTATTCCTGTTTTGGTCGCTTAAAAAACTTCTATTTAATGTGTGCCAGTCCAGAGCAATATCTGCAAAAAACAGGAAATAGAATAATTTCAAAACCCATAAAAGGAACTATTAAAAGAAGTTCCGAATTCCAAGAAGACGAATTATTAAAAGCCAAACTTTTTAATTCAGAAAAAGACAAGTCAGAAAATGTAATGATTGTGGACTTAGTAAGAAATGACTTTTCTAAATGTGCCGAAAAAGGAAGTGTAAAAGTCGATGAATTATTTGGGGTTTATTCTTTCCCGCAAGTTCATCAGATGATTTCAACTGTTTCAGCAAGATTAAAAGCTGGCGTTTCTGGAGTTAGTGCTATTAAAAGCTCATTTCCCATGGGCTCAATGACGGGTGCTCCAAAAATTAAAGCAATGGAACTAATTGAAAAGGAAGAAGTTTTCAAACGAGGTTTATATTCCGGTTCCGTTGGTTATTTTAATCCAGAAGGTGATTTTAATTTTAATGTTGTAATTCGAAGTTTGTTTTATTCTCCAGAATTAACTCAGCTCAGTTTTGCAATAGGCGGTGCTATTACAGATGGCTCAAATGCCCTCGATGAATACGAAGAATCGTTATTGAAAGCAAAGGCGATATTTGAGGTCTTTAACTAATAAAAACCTCTTGCCTGGCTTCTAAGTTAAATCTAGACTTTTATCCTAATCGTTTCTTTGATGAAATTTTAATCCGAGCAATAGTTCATGAGAACCAGAACTTACCCTGCCAATTTCTGTGGTAATTATATCATAAGAATAACTAAGCGTAAAGTTTTCTGCCACCTGTACACCAGCAAAAACCGTTGGGCCACTTTCCGTTCGATAAGTTCCTCCTAAAAAGAGCATCTCATTATAAATTACTCTAAGGCCTCCATCAATTTGTGGATCAAGTGGTGGAATGTACTTTAATTGTACCATTGGTTCAATTCCCCAATTATCGCCAATATTAAAGGTATATCCAGCATTAAAATAGTAGTGATTTTGTAGTTTATTCAACGAATTAGTATGATTATCTAAAAATTTCATTTCAGTACCTATAAGTTGAGGAATAGAAACACTTACATACCAGTTATCGTGGTACAAATAAATCCCAAAGGCGGCATCTGGTGTATAAGCCGATGTTAAGGTATTACCCAAGGCAACATCATTATTATCTGCCAATTCCATATCTGAGCCATCTACAGAAAACTGCATCAATCCACCAGAAAGTCCGAAAGACAATTTAATTTCATCCGAAACTTTAAAATTATAAGCATAAGATATTTTGAATCCAGTTCTTCGAGTGGGCCCTGTTATATCGGAGTAAACATAACCTCCTATACCCATGTTGTTTCTCTCATTTAAAGGACCCTGCATGCTTAATACAAAAGTCCGTGGTGCATCATCTATTCCAACCCATTGATAGCGGTAACTAGACTTTACATCAAAGTAATGACTAGTTCCGCCAACCGCTGGGTTTATGACATACTTGTTCATGAAAAATTGCGAAAACTGTCCTAATTGTTGAGCACTCAAAGTACCCGATACAAGAGCAATTATTGCTATTAATGTAATCTTCTTCATTGTGCTATTTTTTATCTAATTATAGTTATTGCTCCAGAAAGTGTTTGAGTACTTCCCCCATCATTCAAGTCAATAATGTAATAATAAGTTCCTAAAGGCATATCCTTACCTTTATATGTTCCATCCCAAGCATCATATGGTTGAGACTCATACAATAACTGTCCCCATCGATTAAAGATTTGGACTTTGGCATTTGGATAATCTTGTAAAATTCCGATTTCCCACTTGTCGTTAACGCCATCGCCATTAGGAGAGAAAGCATCATTAATTTTAATTTTATCATCAACAATTACTTCAACCGTATCTTTCACTAAACAACCACCTTCAATTCCACTTGAAGCAATATATGTAATTGTTTCTTCTGGTGTTGCAACGGGATTCATTGTATTAGCGTTATCTAAACTAATATTAGGTGTCCATACAACATTTCTACCTGTTGGAGCCGTTGGCTTACCACCCAATGTAGTTCGTTGACCCTTTACAATGGTTCTGTTTTTCCCAGCCGACAATAGGTAAACATCATCAATTACAATTGTCACTGTATCGTACTGCACACATACTTCTTGACGAACTTCAACCACATATTTAGTTGTTCCTTTTGGAGGAGTAAGTGAAATAGAATCTCGTTGGCCCATATTTACACCATTACCATCATACCAGGTTGTCACATAGAATCCAGAACTAGTAACGTTAGCATAAAGTGGTACTAGTTGAGAGCCACAATAAGCAGAATCACCACTTGCAGTTAAACCATAATCGACTCTCACCCCAACTTTCGT
>TARA_B110000091_G_scaffold75823_1_pt1 | contig 13298 bp, 14 predicted proteins | sample TARA_B110000091 | Tara Oceans TARA_B110000091 (sample SAMEA4397278) | marine metagenome | biome: Polar Biome; feature: [DCM] deep chlorophyll maximum layer (ENVO:01000326); material: water (ENVO:00002006), including particulate matter (ENVO:01000060) such as... | depth 35 m
TTTATCATTGGCATCAAAATTCTGTTTGCTACAAACCCTGGGTAATCGTTCACTTCTACAGGAACTTTACCAAGCTTCTTACTCATTTCCATGATAGAGTTTGTTACTTCATCCGTAGTTGCATATCCTCTAATGATCTCTACCAATTTCATAATTGGAACTGGGTTCATAAAGTGCATTCCAATTACTTTCTTAGGACGAGAAGTTACAGATGCAATTTTTGTAATAGAGATCGAGGAAGTATTAGAAGCAAGAATTACGTTATCGGCAGTTAATTCATCCAATTGTTTGAAAATTTTAAGTTTCAAATCTACGTTTTCTGTCGCAGCCTCTACTACCAAATCAATTCCTTCAACTCCCTTTGCCATGTCAGTAAAAGTAGTGATGTTAGAAAGCGTATTATTCTTATTTTCTTCAGTAATTCTTTCTTTGGCAATTAATCTATCAAGGTTTTTTGTGATTGTAGCAATTGCTTTGTCAAGTGATTGTTGCGAAATGTCAATTAATGACACTTTGAATCCAGATTGTGCATAGACATGAGCGATTCCATTTCCCATTGTTCCTGCTCCAATTACTGCAATATTCTTCATAGTTTTTGTTTTAATTTTTTTTTGATGTGCAAATATACCATAATTATAAATTATCCTTTCCCAATCATTTAAATTCTGATTATAAAACTTTACATTTGTACAGTATGAAAATAAACATTGCAATAGACGGGTATTCTTCTTGTGGAAAAAGCACATTAGCTAAGCTTTTGTCTCAAAAAATTGAGTACAGTTATATTGACACAGGAGCAATGTATCGCTCTGTTACTCTTTATTTGGTAAATAGAGGATTGATAAAAGACGGGAAAGTAGATAGAAACCTAATAATTTCAGCCTTACCCAATATCGATGTTACATTTAAATACAATGCTTCCAAAAACCAATCGGATACTTATTTGAATGGAGAAAATGTAGAAGATGAAATTCGCTCTCCTGATATTACTGGTCTAGTGAGTGGTATTAGCACTTTGAAAGAAGTAAGACAAAAACTCATTGCGCTACAAAAGAAAATGGGTGAGGGAAAAGGAATCGTAATGGACGGCAGAGATATTGGAACAGCAGTTTTACCCAATGCCGAAGTCAAACTCTTTGTTACAGCCGATTTGGAAGTTAGAACTCAAAGGCGTTTTAATGAAATGAAAGCCAAAGGATATTCTTATTCTTTTGAGAAAGTGAAAAATAATTTACTGGAGAGAGATCATAACGACACTCACAGAGAGGAAAATCCGTTAAGACAGGCGGAAGATGCTATTTTATTGGATAATACAGAGTTAACAATTGACGAGCTAGTAAATATGGCCTATGATATTGTTATGAAAAAGCAAAATCATTAATTTTAATCAAACTAAATATGAATAGAATTATTCTTGTTTTAATAGGTTTTGGATTTTTTTTTTCTTGCAACAATACCCCAAATAACTACATTCAACTAGAAGGAGAGGCGCAAGGCACCACTTTCTTCATTTCTTATTACGACAGTTTAAAAACTGATTATTCTAGTGAGATAGAACAAATATTGATTGACTTTGACAATCAATTATCTGTTTATTTACCAACCTCAGTAATTTCTCAATTTAATCTTAATAAGATAGATACAGTTTTTAATTCGGATAAAACTACTCAGTTATTCGATTGTTTTAATAAATCTATTTCTATTCAAGACTATTCTCAAGGTAATTTTAATCATGGCTTGCAAAATTTAATAATGACGAATCGGTTAAGTAGTTATTCGGAAGGTGTTTTTAATAAAGAAATAATGGATTCAATATTGAGCATTACTTCAGAAGTAATCCTGACAGATGAATTTATTATAAAGAAAGACACGTTATCACAATTCAATTTTGATGCCATTGCACAGGGATTGTCTGTGGATGTTATCTGTGATTTTTTCAATTCAAAAGAAGTAGAGAACTACATGGTAGAGATAGGAGGAGAGGTGAAAGTGAAGGGGAATAGTTCGTATGGAAAACTATGGAAAATCGCTTTGGAGTCGCCATCTTCGACAGTAAAAAACAGAAAAGTACAAGAGACAATTTCATTAAATAACGAATCGGTTGTGACTTCTGGTAGTTACCGTAAGTTTAAAATAATTGATGGGGTAAAATATTCTCATGCAATAAATCCGAAAACAGGATTGGGAGTCACTCACAATTTATTGAGTGTGTCTGTAATTACTGATAATTGTGCCATTGCAGATGGATTGGCTACTTCATTTTTAGTTATGGGAAAAGAAAAAACAATAGCTTTTCTTGAAAAGGATAATAAGTATAAAGCTAAACTACTATTTATTGAAAACGATAGTATAGATAATTATACGACTTCTTATTATGGAGGATTTGAGGATTATTTGGTTAAATAATTAATCCAAAAAAGCAGAAAATTCATTGTTTTCATAAACCACTTCAATGTGATTTTCTAGCGTAGTAGAAAGTGTAAGTCCTGCGTAATCGGCTTTTATAGGGAACAACCTATGTCGCCTGTCAATAAGAACTACAGTTCGCATTTTGCTTACTTCGTGTCTCAAAATTATATGACTGGCGTGCATTAACGTTTCCCCTGTGTTTAATACGTCATCGACTAAAATTGCAACTTTCCCTTTTGGGATTTCTAATTTTGTTTTGGAAGATAAACATTCTACAGAATTTCTTTTATTAATTTTTAATTCAATAAGATAAAATGAATTGGTGCTATTTTTTTCTAGGTATTGAATCAAATATTGAGCAAAAACAAAACCTGTATTGGCAATTCCAATGATATAAACCTCTTTTTCATTCAAATTGTCTTCAATAATTTGAAAAGCAATTCTATCAATTTTTTGTAAAATTTGAGAATGAGAGAGTAATTCAGTTCGTTCCTTCATGATTATTTTTTCATAAAATTAACAAAAACTTCTTTGCCAGCTCTAGATTTTATGGAATTATAGGCCAACTCAATGGTTTTTAAGTTAAACTTTGGTTCAAATAAAGTTTTGTAGTCTTTCTTTTTTCCACCAAATGGAGGATGTTCTGTATTTAGTGGAGCATCAAACATTAGTCCAACTAATTTTCCTTGTTCACTTAATAAGTCATGTATTTTATTTACATAATCTTGCCTAAGGGTAGGATCCAAGGCGCAGAAAAAGGTTTGTTCTATAATAATGTCAAACTCACCTTTAAGATCAAAAAAATCTTGATACAATAAGTTTAAAGAAGGAAAGCTCGGTATTCGAATCTTGATATTTTTTAGTGGTTGTTCAGAGATATCAACGACAGTAACATTATTAAAGCCTTGATTGTGAAAGTATTCAGCTTCATAACTATTTCCTGCTCCAGGAATAAGAATTCTTAATTCTTTGTTATCAACTTGGTCAATGTATTCTTTTATTGGAGTAGAAACATATCCAATATCCCAACCAGTTTTATTGGCTTCGTATTTATTATCCCAAAACTCTTTATCAATCGTTTGCTTCATTGTTATTCAATTTTTTGATAAGAGTATAGGTTATGATTGCACCAGTAAGTGGAAGTAATGACAGTCCAAGATATATATTATAGTTTATCGCTCCAAAAATTGCTGCTGCAATTACAGGAAATATAGCATTAGATAAAGATTGAATGGATTCACTTATCCCCATTAATTCGCCTAGTTTATCCTTGTCTGCGTGTTGCGAGATTAAAGAATTAAATACAGGAATACTTAATGATAATCCAAGATTAAGAACGTAATATAAAACCATGTAAATCCAAAGAACATCAGTGACTGTAATGGCAATGAAACCTAGAGACATTAATCCAAATCCTAATCCTAATGTTTTCAATTCGCCAATTTTAACTACTATTTTACGATAAATAAAAGCTTGATTAAATCCTAGGAAAAATCCAGCAACAAGCATAAATAACCCAACCCCAATTTCATCAAATTGAAATAATTCAATGATAAAAAGAACAATGGTAGAAATATAACAAGCCATAGTAACACTCATGATTATTTTGAGCATAAGTACTTGTTTTATAATCATTTTTGGATTTAATTCATTCACTCTTTTTACCAGGTTGAATGATTTTATAAAGTTATGTTTTACATAAGGTCTTCTTTCTTCTTTTTTGAGAGATTCCTTCAAGAAAAACATCAAAGCGATTAAAGTTATAAAGGAAATAGAGGCTGCAGTAATAATTGTTCCTAAGTACCCGATAGAAAAGCTTGCTGTAAATCCACCAATAGCAGGTCCAATCACAAAACCAATTCCTGCAATTCCTCCTAGAGCTCCAAAAATTGTTTTTTTCTGTTCAGGAGTTGTGATATCAGATACATAAGCATTTGCAACAGAAATATTTCCTCCTGTAAGTCCGTCGGCAATTCTTGCAAAAGCAATAATTAGAAGAGGTAAACAGAGATAAAATAATTTTCCCATAAAAGTAAAAGTAGATTCATCTAATGCATTGTAAGGAATGAAATAGGCAACTGCAAAAATCCCCCAACTCAAGAATGTTCCTAATTGTGAGATGAGTAAGATTGGTTTTCTTCCTTTACTATCAGATAATTTACCTAGATAAGGAGAGCCAATAAATTGAAAAAACGAATAAGTAGAAAGTAGTAAACCATAAATATAATCGGGGGCATTTGCTTCTCTTACAATAAAAGGGAGGACAGGTATCATAATACTAAACCCTAGAACATTTACAAAAGTAAGTAGATAAGCAGGTAGTATTTTAAAGTTTTTCAATTGGATTTCCTCTTTTTATAGATGTTGTAAAAGTAAACAAAATGATAGATTTAATCTTTATAAAATAAGTATCTTTGTTTAAACAAATTTTTAAAAATGGAAAACGGAATATTCGCAAAATTTAATACTTCTAAAGGAAGTATAACAATACAATTGGAAGTAGAAAAGTGTCCAATGACAGTGGCTAACTTTATAGGGTTGGCAGAAGGGAAAATAGAAAATGATTCAAAAGCTCCAGGAGAGCCTTATTACAATGGATTGAATTTCCACAGAGTAATTCCGGATTTCATGGTACAAGGTGGTTGTCCAAATGGAACGGGAGCAGGAGGTCCAGGATATGATTTTAAAGATGAATTTCACCCGGCTTTAACCCATGATGCTCCAGGAATATTTTCTATGGCAAATGCAGGTCCTGGAACAAACGGGAGTCAGTTTTTTATTACTCATGTTGCAACACCATGGTTGGATGGAAATCATACAGTTTTTGGTCACGTAATTGAAGGGCAAGCTATAGTGGATGAAATTAGAGGAGGAGATTTAATGGAATCGGTAGAGATTATTAGAAATGGAGCTGATGCAGAAGCATTTGATGCAGCTGCAATTTTTAATGAATTGAAATAAACTTATGATGGTTATTTAATTTTTTACCAATTTATATCGCCACTAATTATTTGTGGTTTATGGATATTTTTTTTACATAAATGAATAAATTAAAATTTATATTAGGGTTAATAATTGTTGTGCTCACAGTTTCATTTGTGAGCTCAACAAAACCTTCGTATAAATTTGCGATTTTGAAATATAGTGGAGGAGGAGATTGGTATGCAAATCCAACTTCGGTTCCCAATTTGGTTAGTTTTTGTAATGATAATCTCAATATGAATATCAACCAAACTGTGGATGAAGTAAATGTGGGTGATGCAGAATTATTTAATTATCCATTCATTCACATGACTGGTCACGGAAATGTGGTATTCAATGAGAATGACGTTACCAATTTGAGAAAATACCTTACAGCAGGTGGTTTTCTTCATATTGATGATAATTATGGGATGGATAAATTTATCCGTACCGAATTAAAAAAAGTATTTCCAAACACAGAATTGGTAGAATTGCCTTTTAATCATCCAATATATAATCAAACTTATAAATTCAATAAAGGATTGCCAAAAATTCATGAGCACGACAACAAAGCGCCTCAAGGATTTGCGATCATAAAAAATGGAAGAGTATTGGTTTTTTACTCAGTAGAGTGTGATTTGGGAGATGGCTGGGAAGATGAGTCGGTACACAATGACACCAAAGAAGCTAGAGAAAAGGCGTTTAAAATGGGAGCAAATATTGTTCAGTTTTCTTTAATTAATAACTAATGGATTTACAAGTATTAAATACTGCATTAGAGACAGAACTAAACGAAAATTTATATCAAAATCTTGTTTCTCAATTAGAAAAAGACTTTGTGATGTCAGGAATTACTTATGATTTTAGTGATTTATTGCCAGAGCAATTGGTTAATTCCTTGTATGAAGTGTTAGAAGAATTACTTTCAAAAGAATACCCAACTTTGCTTAATTTATTGTACCGAATGGATATTCCAGAATCGGCAATCAATTTTAGTGATGAAACTACGGTTGAACAACAATTAGTTAATTTAATTTTAAGAAGAGAGTTTCTTAAAATTAAATTGAGAATGAAATATTCTTCATAATATCAATAACTCCAACGAATTCCATTAATTAGTTACTTCGGTTTTTAGTTATAGAGTATCTGAAGATATATTCGCCTAAGTTCTAACTGTATTATTTGGAATAACATTGTTACAACAATCAATTACGAAACTATAGGGCATAAAAAAAGCTCCGAATTTCGGAGCTTTTTTTGATATCATATAAATATCGTAAGTTAACTAAAATTAGTCAACAGTTACGTTTAATGCATTCAATCCTTTTGGAGTTTCTTCTACTTCGTAGTTTACTTTGTCTCCTTCTCTTATTTCGTCAACTAATCCATTTGCATGTACAAATACATCTTTTCCACCTTCGTCTGGTGTAATGAATCCAAATCCTTTTGTCTCATTGAAAAATTTTACTGTTCCGTTACTCATATTGTTTATTTTATATATTTTAATAAGCACAAATGTACTTTTTAATTATTTAATAAACCAACAAATACTAACTTATTTTCAATTAGTTATATGAATAAGTTTTTTATTTATTAATTACTCGATTGATTTATTAATTTACTATTCACTAAATAATTGATTTACAACGATAAGCAGACATCTAGTAATTATTTTACTTTTTTAAAGAAAACTTCTCCAATTAGTTTTTTTTTTGATTATGTCTTTATAGAGTCGATTTTTGATAAAAAAAAGTGTAAATGCCAATACTCACAAAAATATTTTAGGATTAGCCACATTATTATTAATTGGTTCTGTGTTTATTTATTAAAGAGTTCAATAGAAAGTAGATTTGAGACAAAGAGGGGGCTTTTTTATTTAAATGTTACTTTATCTCTAATTAGAGGTCTATGTAAACCTGTATTCCAACAGTTTAAAGCAATGTAAATTATATAGAAACTAATTTTCAAAGGCAATCTTTCTTAATTGAAAGGTAGATTTTTTTAGTTTCCAGCTATTCTATCTCCTAAATCACCAAAAGCTTTACCAAAATCTATGTTATCAGGCATTTGAATTTGTTTGGCTTCCATAACTCCTTCTTCGTTCATCCACAATATATATTTCCAGAAAAAAGGAGAGTCTTCCTCAAAACCAAATTGACCAAAACGAATGTCAGTAAATACTAGCGTATCTCTCTCTCTTTGTTCTATTAGATACCATCCCGCAGCAATGTGTTTGAGTTGTTTTACTACTTTTTGTTGCTTGTAAGGTTCTAGTAAATGATGATTTTTTTTAAATTCTGGAGAAAAAGTAATTTCTTTAGAATCAAAAAAGGAATAATAGCCCATTCTATAACCTTTTTCGGTTTCTATTTGTGCATTCCACAAAATGGTATTTAGTGGAGTAGGACGTGTGTCCAATTCTAAATAACTAATGTTTTCTTTTTCCAATGCTTTCTCAAATTTCCCAAAACCTATTCCTTTCAATACAAAGCTCAAAGCCATGTAAGCAGTACTTACAATAAGACCTATGTTATTAAATCTAGTTCTTTTAGGATTTGTTCTTTTGTAACACAATGCAATTATTACAAAAATCAGAAATGGGACAGTATAAAGAGGATCTGCTACAAAAATATTTTTGTAAGCTAATCTATAATCAAAGGGCCAAAAGAACTGCGTTCCCCAAGTTGTATGAGCATCTAGTAATGGATGGGTAACCAAAGTCCAGAAAAATAACCAAGACCAACTTTTCCAGGTTGCTTCTGTTTTAAATTTTACTTTATAGATTGACCCGAGTATTAATAAAATTACAATTGGTATTGTAATTTGTGCGATAAGAAATTTAGCAGAAACTGCCATCAATCCAAAAACAACAATTGTAATTGCTGCTAAAGTAAATTTTTGATATTTGCTAACTAACCAAGCCAAAACTGGAGCCATCACGATTGAGAAAAATAAGGAATGAGATATTCCTCTGTGCAATTCTGTGGAAGTTATAGGGTCAGTAAATAATTTGATAAATACATCTAAATCTGGAATTGTACCAGCAATTGCTCCCCAAAGCATAGCTTTGTTTCCAACTTTTTTACCTAAGACAGCTTCACCTACTGCAGCTCCTAATACTATTTGTGTTAATGAATCCATTAGTTAGAAAATTCTTGTTTAAAAGGTTTACGTAATTCAAATTTACTGGGCGAAATAAAATGAAAAATCGGTTTTAAAATCATATTATGTAAAGTGCTGTTATGCTTTGCATACAAGTTCATATTCTCAGGAACTGCTCCAAGCGCACTTTTTATCAATTCACTAGTCCTACCAAGATGAAGTTCTTTTACCTTTAGCAAAATTGCTTGTTCAATATAGTCATAGAGTAATCTTTGGTAAATTGAATAGGTGTTATTCTTGTCATAATCTATCCCTACATAATTGGCTTCCAAAATATTATTATTGAGAAGTGCTGTACTAAATCCTATTAATTCTCCTCTGTAAAATGCTCCTTTAAGAATGAATTTAGCACCTAATTCTTCTTTCAGCTTTACAAATGCAAGTGGCTTTATTTTACCGAAACTAAAGTTTGATTTTTCGGCTACGTTATTAAATAACTCCTCAATTCTAACGCCACTACTTGATATCTCTTGGCTCGATAAATCCTTAAATACTAAGTCTTCCGATTTTTTATAAACACTTTTTGCTCTAGTCCTGTATTTTGTTTTCAAGCTAAATAAATATTCATCCAAATTATTCCAAGTATCATGAATAGGAAGAATCATATTCACATCTATCATAAATTCTCTGAAGCTATGATTTTTGAAAAGTTTCCCGTACGTATTTTCTTTCGCCCAAAATTCTTTAAAAAGAAACAAACTAGCTTTTTTATTCGCTTTATTACTGTGTTTTTTAATCTGTTTTGATAAAATTACCATTTCATTAATAGTACTCTTTTTGGAAAGAGAATCAGAATTAATAAATCCATTTTCTCCATCAGAAAATACATTTCCACAGACTAAAACATTGAAAGTAAAAAGCTTTGATTTTGCTCTGCTTACACAGGAGATTAATTGATTGGGCTTGTGCTTTCTTTTGTCTGTAAACGTTACAATTTGAAAAGCACTGACTAATACTGGTTCGTCATTTTGATTGTACGAAATTGAATAGTAAAAATCCATTTCATCTTTCATAGACTCCTCTAAAGCCTTAAGGTAACCGTATGATAAATAGATATTTGTTTCTCCCATCACATTTCCCCAGCTAGTTTGGTCAATAGATTTAATAGAAGTAACTATTTCTCTTAATTTTACTATAGATTCAATTTTAGACAAATTTTATTTTTTAGTTATTCAAATGTAAAACTATTATTAGAATAATAGATACGATGAGTAGACAAGGGATAAATGGAAACCTTACTGATTATCATTCAGAATAAAATTTTCTATTCTCAAAAAAACTCTAACTTTTTCTCTCAATTACATTATTTACTAAAACACAATCAATGTTGGTGTTCTCTTCCTTTTATTTTTCCTTTTTTATATTGTTTATCCAATTCTTCTTGTTCTTCTTTCTCTTTTTCAGTCATTTCTATTTCCTCCAGCTTATCCAAATCTGGTTGTCCTGAATTCATCCAGCACGTATACCAAAAACTTCCTACAGAAGTAATAGAAGAGCGCATTCTTCTTTCTATCATTCCATCCAACATATTTTGATATTCTTTGCTGTATTCCTTGCTATAGGTTTTAATAGTTCGGTTTCCCCTGTTGTCAAAGGCATACTTTCTATCACTTGGATAACTGCTGTGCAAGGTTTTTTCAAAACCCAACACAGAATCTAGTGCATAGTGACTTTGTTCCACTACTTCCCAAATATAATCTTGAGGTTCCTCAATGTATTTAGCTTGTCCAACAAAAAAATCATAATCCTTAGAGAATAACTCTGGGATTCTAGATTCCCAGAAACCGTGTATTCCTTTTTGATTAGTGAGTTGTCCGTTATAATTTTCGGTCGTGTGAAGTGGGACAGAAGCATCTCCAATATAATGTCCAATCTCTGCGGATAATTTTAAAATTTTAGTAATGTCCTTTTCTTTAAAAGCTTTTGTCAGCCAATGTTGCATTGTATTCACATGCCAAGGAACAATTCCATAAGCTTGCAAAGTGTCTTCCGTAAATTTCATTGTTGCATCTGTCCATTTTCTTGGCATATACTGAAAAGGAGTGAGGCTATCATGGTGATAATGATCAATGTCAATATAATGCCTTGGCGCTTCCCCTTCCACAGCATACCTTCTTTTGTCAGGATCTACGGCATGGTCGGTTATAAATTCTATGTGTCTTTTATAGAAAGAAAACATTCCTTTTGGTAACGTAAAAACAGCTAATCTATTTATTTTTTTATGTCCATAAAATCCCCAAACTGTTGAGCAGTAATTCGATTTTTCAATTTTTTTTGGTGTATTTTTAACACTCGAAAATAATATAATAGAGCCACAAAGGCCAATTATTAAAAAAATGAATAAAAAAATATTTCTTGATTTCATGATAATAAAATTAGTGTTTTTTAGTTTAATATTTTAGGATTACTATTGATATAAAAAGTTATGAGAATAAGGAGTGTTATATTATTGAGTATTTTAGCCATTTTTTTTTCTTTCACAGAGAACTCAGAAACACGAATAGATGTCAATAATTTGGACGAAGACAAACTAGAACTACTGATTCTAGAAAAAGTAAATGAATTAAGAAAAAATAAAAGGAAACCTTTGTTGGTGAAGAATTCAATCCTAGGATTAGCCGCAACTAACCAAGCAAATTTCTTAAAAAAGAACAAACAATTAGTCCATAATCAAAAGTCTAGAAAAACTCGTACTCCCATGGATCGAACTGATTTTTATGGAGGTAAATTTAGATATGTGGGAGAAAATATTGCCTATACTTATTTATATGAACGAGTGAAAGGCGCAATAAACAAAAGAAATTCTACGGTTCTTCGGAGTTACGAAGCAACTGCTGAGTATTTTTATCAACTCTGGAAAAACTCCAAAACTCATTATAAAAATTTGGTAGATGAAGACTTTAATTTATCTCAAATAAGATTTTCGTATGATTCCAAAACTAATCGAATTTATGGAGTACAAGTTTTTGGCGCTTTTTAATTTCATCAGTCATTCTGAACTTTTTTCAGAATCTTACCAGAGAATCTTACGTTAACTCTTCTAGATCCTGAAACAAGTTCAAGATGACATAAGAAAAGACAAGTCTGCGTGATGAGTTTTTCCTGAAGGTAAAAGTATCGAAGTCCAACTTGAAAAAAGTTAATTCCTAGGATGAAACTTCTTAATTTCTTGATGTAAATAACTCCTGTCTAAGTGCATGTAAATTTCTGTGGTGGTGATAGAAACATGACCAAGCATATCTTGAACCACACGTAAATCGGCTCCAGCATTTACCAAGTGTGTTGCAAATGAATGCCTAAATGTATGCGGGCTAATTGTTTTTTGGATTCCGGATTTCTCTACCAATTGTTTGACGATAGTAAAAATCATAACTCTTGTGAGCGATTTTCCACTTCGGTTCAAGAAAATAAAATCTTCAAAACCCTTCGTTATTTTATTATGAACTCTTACTTGTTCTAAGTAAATTTTTATGTGTTTCAATGCCGAAGAACTAATAGGAACTAACCTTTCTTTGTCCCCTTTTCCTGTTACTTTTATAAACTCTTCGTCAAAATAAACATTAGATATTTTGAGGTTTACCAGTTCCGAAACCCTTAAACCACACCCATACAAAGTTTCAAGAATAGCTTTGTTTCTTTCTCCCGTAGAGGAACTTAAATCGATTGCATTAATTAGCGTATTTATTTCTTCTATTGATAATGTATCAGGAAGTTTCCTTCCAATTTTTGGGCTTTCTAGCAATTCTGCGGGATTTACTTCACTTAGGTTTTCTATGATTAAGTAATTGTAAAAAGCTTTTATCCCAGAGATGATTCTGGCTTGCGAACGAGCACTCAAACCCATTTCGTAAACCTTTGCCAAGAAATGTTGCAAGTCTTCGTACTTTACTTGAATAGGAGTGAAGTGAACTTTGTTTTCTATCTCTAAGTATTGTGTCAGTTTTTCAATATCAGCCAAGTAAGCTTCAATAGAATTTTTGGACAATGATTTCTCAATCGCCAAAAATCCTTTAAACCCTCTTTTTTGAATATTCCACATTTATTTTTAGTGAATAATGAATAGTTAAAAGTAATTAGTTAAAAGGGAATAGCCAAATGTTATTATTTGAAATTTATCAGTTAATATTTTTAGCTGCATTCAGAATGACAATAAAAAAATAATGGATAATTATAATTATCCATTATTAATTATAAAATTATTCCTGTCCTTCATTCGCCAAATAAATTCCATCATTTTTCAACCAAATAACTTTTTGCTTGTACAAGCCACCAATAGCTTTCTTGAATGCTTTTTTACTCATTCTTAGCTCTTCGTAAATATCTTCGGGTTTACTTTTGTCAGTAAGTCCAATGTAACCTGCGTCTCCTTTTAAGATGTTCAGTATCTTTTCTTGGTTCTCATCTTGAGCTACATAACCTACTTTTTGTAACGAAACATCAATTTTATTGTCTTCTCTCAATGTTTTGATGTAACCAGTCGTTTTCTCCCCAATATTTAAATCTCTAAACACTTCGTTTTCGTAGATTAATCCTTTGTACAAGCCATTAATCACACAATTATATCCCAATGGAGTTCTTTCATAAATGATTAAATCTACTTCTTGTCCATTGGTTAATTCTACCTCTTCATATTCTAGAAAAGTATCAATTTTACTTGATGCAACCAATCTTTCACTTTCATAATCCAAAAACATAGTAACTACGTAATGTTTCCCCTCACGCATTTTATGTTTCTGCTCTTTAAAAGGAACAAACAAATCTTTAGG
>TARA_B110000091_G_scaffold156994_1_pt1 | contig 13281 bp, 9 predicted proteins | sample TARA_B110000091 | Tara Oceans TARA_B110000091 (sample SAMEA4397278) | marine metagenome | biome: Polar Biome; feature: [DCM] deep chlorophyll maximum layer (ENVO:01000326); material: water (ENVO:00002006), including particulate matter (ENVO:01000060) such as... | depth 35 m
GATCCGCTACGTGCGCAATATATTGCTGAAAACTTTTTAGATGATGCAGTACAAGTTACAGGTGTTCGTAACATGTACGGTTTCACTGGTACTTACAAAGGTAAGCCAGTAAGCATCATGGGTTCAGGCATGGGCATTCCATCAATGTCTATTTATGCACGTGAGCTAATTGTAAGCTTTGGCGTTAAAAATATTATACGTATTGGTACGTGTGGTGGTATTGGCACAGATATCAAAATCCGTGACGTAATTTTTGCACAAGGTGCAAGCACAGATTCAAACGTAAACCGTGCACGTGTTCGTGGCTACGATTTTTCTGCTATTGCTAACTTTGACCTACTTTTAAACGGTGTAAACGCCGCTAAAGAGCTAGGAATAGAAGCAAAAGTAGGTAACGTATTTACAACCGACACTTTCTACCAAGCAGACGACTCGTTCTACAAAGACTTAGACAAGTTAGGCATGCTAGCAGTAGATATGGAAACAGCCGGTTTATATGGCGTTGCAGCTGAGTACGGCGCAAATGCAATGGCATTATTTACAGTAAGTGACCACGTAATCACCGGTGAAGCAACACCTGCTGATGAGCGTCAAAGCACGTTTAACGAAATGGTTAAAATTGCATTAGAGTCAATAGCTTAAATAATACATAACAGTTCCTTGGTAACGTATTCACTAAGTTTTGGAGACACGCCCAAAGTGAAGTGAGACTAACCTCCAAAGCCGCATTTTATGCGGCTTTTTTTATGCCTGAAGAAAATGGGTAGCATTTAATTCAACCATCCTAAAAACTACGTTTTTAAACGCCTGCAAGCAGCGCGTCTACAGGTAAATTAAACTGCTGAGTGTAAGTTTCTCAGGTAGGCACTAAGCTTGCTCGCGCGAGAAGCACTTAAGCTAACTACTCTAAAAGCGCAGCATCTCTAAACCTATTTGTGTATAACAGCCCTAAAAAACAATATGCACGCAGAGAAGAAAAGGAGGAGCAAATGAGAAGAGCAAAACCAATGCTGACTCGGCATTATAAAAGTACAAGCGTTGCTTTAAAAGCTTGTAACCTGCGCGAATAGCTGTGTTTATACCAAGTTTAGAGTATGACTTGTTGCTCATGTTAGAAGCACAGTTTCTGATTGTTTTTATTATTTTAACTTCTAAGCTCTTCTCTAAAAGCGCAGCGTCTTTAAACCTCTTTGTGAATTAATCACTTTTGATCTTAGCTCTACGCTAGAGCTGAGTTTGTAGAGCGCAGTTAAGCTTCTAATTACACAACAAACTTTACCTTTAAAAACAAAAAAAGGGCCAAGGCCCTTTTTTATGGTGTTGCGCCTAATCATACAGGCCAAATTCTGAGTGCTTAAACAACTTCACCAGCCACTATCGTATTAAAGCTGTCGTTGTCATGCAGGCTTGCAAATGCGCTCTCGTGTAATAATTCATTACGTAAGTTTGGAGAGTATTCAAGTGCCATTTTAATATCGGCTAATGCATCAGCATGCTTATGTGTTAGTGCATAAGCACATGCTCGTTGCCAATAGGCATAACCATAGTCACTATCTATATCAATAGCTTGATTACACAGCTCAATGGCTTGTGCTGTTTCATTAATTTCTAGTAGTGCATCGGCTTTATAAGCAATGGCTTCAACATCTTCAGGTTTGCGATTGAGTATTTCATCAAAAATTTCAATTTTATTTGCAAAATCACTTTCTAGGTTTGCGCGCATCCACAACGAATGAACTTCGTTAGTCACCGATATGCGCTCTTGGTTGCTGAGTATTTCTTCTGAGCGAACGCGTAGTTTTTCTTCAAGAATTTTTAATCGGTCTTCATACTCGTCTGTAATTACACTCACACGCGTATTTACAATATCTTCTACTTTGTTTTTAACATCGCGCAACGAGTTCCAACCCACTAAAACTAAAATCGACGCCGTAGCGGTAATTATAAAAAACACATTATTAATGGTATCTGTAGTGTACGTTAATGCGCGATCGGCAGTATCAAGCTGCGCATGAGTAACCTGCTTAGTTACATCTTCACGAAGCTTTTGCTGATCTTGCCTAACTGCTTTTAGCTCATCTAATATGTAGCGCTCCATTAGCGGCTTATACATAGGCTCTTTGAGTTGTTGAAGAGCTTGTTGCTCTTGTTGTGCTGTAGGTGAAGCTGGTTGCTTTTCAGCAGAGTTCACTATGCCTGAAAACAAAGTTAAACAAACAAAAAGTACAGATAGGTAATAACGCATTGGTACGCCTAATTAAATTAATTACTGTAATAACTTTAACATGCAGGGCTTAATGGCACTAGGGCGTGTTGTTCTTTGTGGATTAAAATTGACCTAATTTAGATAGGAGCAATAGTTGTAAAATTTATTTAGCCTAGTGAGCTTAGCAATAATAGGGTACAGCGTGAGCATATTACCCATGCTCAGGTAATTTGAGTAAAAATAGGCAAAAAAAAACCAGCTCAAGGTGAGCTGGCAAAAACTGCTTAAAACAACAATATGTCGTAGGGATTCACAGGAGAACAACTTCATACTAACTGAATCTTTATGAACAAATACTTAATTCAATTCAACTAGTTAAAAATATAAGAATACTCAAAGTATTCGGTTTATAAAGTAAAGGTGCATTGGGCTTAAGTAATGCACCTTTATCATTATAACTATCTAACTACAATTTCATGGTGAAGGGGGGTATTCCAATGTGCGCTTTAGTAAACTAAAGCCACTTTCAAACCCTTCACATACCATTACGCCGAAATTTTTCAATTCGATCACAGGTCTAGTAAAAAGATTAAGGTTAATTCACCGATTTTTAAATTTTTATTTTGCGTAATACTTTATATGAGCGCCATCTGACTTTTTTACTATTATTTTAAACGCCACTTTAAGCCTATTGTTAAATACATCATTAACGTAAGGGCAATCAAAAATATAAATTGGAGCAATCGTTTTAAATAGTATGTTGAGGCTGGCGTAGCATAATTTATACGCCTATATTAAGGATACGTAAGCACTTAGGTAGGCACGCTGAGTAAAAAGTAAGCCTATTAAATAAAAATAACCGTTACTTTTTAAAAAGTTATAAACGTATAAGCAATAATACTGATTGATTAAGTATTTTATTTTTCTATTTTAAGGATTTCACAATGAGCAAGCCAACAGCGGGTAAATGCCCTGTTATGCACGGTAGTAATTCAGTTGTTTCTAAAGTAAACACCGATTGGTGGCCAAACACACTCAACTTAGACATTCTTCATCAACACGATACTAAATCAAATCCATACGGCACTAATTTTAACTACGCAGAAGAATTTAAATCTCTAGATTTAGACGAAGTAAAAGCCGACTTAAAAACCTTTATGACCGACAGCCAAGATTGGTGGCCTGCCGATTGGGGCCATTACGGTGGTTTAATGATTCGTATGGCATGGCACTCAGCGGGTACCTACCGTTTATCTGATGGTCGTGGTGGCGCAAGTACCGGTAACCAACGTTTCTCGCCTTTAAATTCATGGCCAGATAACGCAAGCTTAGATAAAGCACGCAGACTTTTATGGCCACTTAAGAAAAAATACGGTAACAAACTTTCATGGGCCGATTTATTTATTCTTGCAGGTAACATGGCATACGAATCAATGGGGTTAAAAATTTATGGCTTTGCGGGCGGCCGTGAAGACATTTGGCATCCAGAAAAAGATATTTACTGGGGTGCAGAAAAAGAATGGTTAGCACCTAGTGATGAACGCTACGACAATGTAGAAAAACCAGACACCATGGAAAACCCATTAGCCGCAGTACAAATGGGCCTAATTTACGTTAATCCTGAAGGTGTTAATGGTATACCAGATCCTCTTAAAACAGCGGCTCATGTACGTGAAACATTTGCTCGCATGGCAATGGATGACGAAGAAACAGCAGCATTAACAGTGGGCGGCCATACAGTGGGTAAAACTCATGGTAATGGTAAAGCAGAGCATTTAGGCCCAGAGCCAGAAGCAGCAGACGTACACGAGCAAGGTTTAGGTTGGAACAGCACCAAAGAAGGCGGCTTTGGTCGTAATACTGTAACTTCAGGCCTTGAAGGCGCATGGACCACACACCCAACAACATGGGATAACGGATACTGCCACTTACTCTTAAATTACGAATGGGAACTTACTAAAAGCCCAGCTGGCGCTCATCAGTGGGAGCCTGTAAATATTAAAGAAGAAGACAAACCAGTAGACGTAGAAGACCCATCAATTCGTTTAAACCCAATGATGACCGATGCCGATATGGCCATGAAAGTGGACCCTGCGTACCGTAAAATTATTGAGCGTTTTTATAACGACTTTGAATACTTCTCTGATGTATTTGCACGCGCATGGTTTAAGCTAACTCACCGCGATTTAGGTCCTAAAGCATGTTACTTAGGTAAAGATGTACCAAGTGAAGACCTAATTTGGCAAGATCCTATTCCTGCAGTTGATTACACATTATCAGACGATGAAATCACAAGCTTAAAAGCACAACTACTTGATTGCGGTGTAAGCGCGAGTGATTTAATAAATACAGCGTGGGATAGTGCGCGTACGTATCGTGGTTCTGATAAACGCGGTGGCGCAAATGGCGCACGTATTCGTCTAGCACCACAAAAAGATTGGCAAGGTAATGAGCCAGAGCGCTTAGCAAGTGTGCTTAGTGCCCTTGAAAAAGTACAAGCGGGTTTATCTAAACCAGTAAGCATGGCCGATTTAATCGTTTTAGGTGGTACAGCGGCTGTTGAACAAGCTGCAAAACAAGCCGGTGTTAATGTAACAGTACCATTTGCACCAGGACGAGGAGACGCAACAGACGAAATGACTGATGCAAAATCGTTCGATCCGCTTGAGCCTGTTCATGATGGATTTAGAAACTACCTTAAAAATGACTTTAGCGTATCCTCAGAAGAGCTATTGTTAGAGCGCAGCCAATTAATGGGCTTAACAGCACCAGAAATGACTGCACTTATGGGCGGCATGCGTGTACTAGGCACAAACTACGCAGGCACTAAACATGGTGTATTTACTGATAATGTAGGCACGCTATCTACCGACTTTTTTGTAAACCTAACCGACATGGCTAACAACTGGAAGCCACTAGAGCCAGGTATATATAATATTGTTGAGCGCAAAACAGGCACCATTAAATGGACTGCCACACGCGTAGATTTAGTATTTGGTTCAAACTCTATTTTACGTGCCCTAAGTGAGTTTTATGCACAAGACGATAATAAAGAACGTTTTGTACATGACTTTGTAAATGCATGGGTAAAAGTAATGAACGCAGACAGGTTCGATCTTAAATAATCTGTACGCTAAATAAAAACGGGGGAGTATTGAATACTCCCCCGTTTTTTATGCGTTTTAATTTCACGGCTAGATAAGCCCGCTTTTTTTAAAGCAATAAAACTTATAAAAGTGCAAAAAGCTTTTGTAGTTGTGGCATATATTCGCTCACAAGTTCAAGATTGTTTTCGCTTACTAAAGATTCTGTAGACTCCTCAGCTGCGCTTGATGATTTACCAAACGCTCCCATTAATGAGCTAGCGCCTTTATCTTTAGCACTTTTCATACTTTGAAAACCGCCCATTACTTTATTAGCAGTTTCTTGATTATCAGCAGAAAGGCCCGACTTAAGATTTTCGATATAAGCCATTGATACTTCAGAACCTACAGTTACTAGCTGCTCTGGCGTAAAACCGTAACGGTTTGTAACACTCGCAAAGCTTTTGTATAGGTCTTGTTCTTTAATCATGCTTAATGCACTGTTAGCTAAAGAGCTTTGTTCGCCAACACTTTGATCTGCAGAACCACCTAGCATACTTGCTAAATCTAAGTTTTTTAACGACTCTTGGCTGCTTGCCCAGCTAGTCACAGCTGGAAGTGCTTTCATATAGCTTTGAAGTTGACCTTCGTTAATATCCTCTGCAAGGCTTGAGAAACTCATCGCTAATAAGCTAAGTGATACAAGTATTTTTTTCATTGAGCATTTCCTAGTATTAAAGTAGTGCCAATTAGAAACTAATAAGCAACACTTGCCAACACAAAATAAAATATTGGCTGATTTATAGTACAATTTATGAGAATTTATTTAAGTTCTAAGAATTTAGTTGATTCACCACAAGCTAATGTACTGATGATATAATGTATTTTTGACAAATAGAGCTGAACACAATGTTAACAATTTCAAATGCTGTCACTATCGATGAATGGGAACTAGAGCTCACAGCTATTCGTTCGCAAGGTGCCGGTGGTCAAAATGTTAATAAAGTAGCAAGTGCAATTCATTTACGTTTTGACATTAACCGCTCTAAATTACCTGACTTCTACAAAGAACGCTTACTTGCCTTAAATGATACAAGAATTACCAAAGACGGCGTCTTAATCATTAAAGCGCAAAGCCATCGTACCCAAGAGCTAAACAGAGAAGATGCCCTTAAGCGTTTAAAGGATTTAATCCTTAGTGCTACGGTAGTTAATAAAGCGCGTCGAGCCACCAAGCCCAGCCGTAATTCACAGCGAAAGCGCATGGACAAAAAAACCAAGCATGGGCAAAACAAAGCGCTACGCGGCAGCATAAAGTTTTAGCTTTAAATGATATTAATAAAGTAGATTAGGGGCTTGATATTTACATGCATGCACTATTTTTACACCGTATTGCTTGTATAAAAATATAAGTGAGGGCTAGCCTCACTTATAATAACTATTAATATTTACTTAGCCATCTCTAAATCAGATTCTGCATCTGCCAACATTGCAAACTCTTCATCAGCGCTTTTAGCAACTAAGTGTTTTGAGCTGTAGCCAAAGTAATATACGGCGCCCACAATAAACAGCATCATAGTGTATAAAAATGCACGAGGGTCGAACGCATACACACCGGTTAATGCTATAAGCGAAAGTACTAAAGCAATACTTGAAGTTACTACACCACCAGGGGTTTTATACGGGCGAGGTAAATCAGGTTGTTTAACGCGTAGCAAAATATGGCTCAGCGCCATTAATGCATACGATACAGTTGCACCTACTACAGCCATTGCAAGTATTAAATCACCCTCACCACTAAGTGATACTAAAAAACCAAATATGGCAGGTACAATCAACGCACGTGCTGGCACTTTGCGATTAGTTGTAATCGACAACGAACGCGATAAATATCCGGCTCTAGATAAAGCAAACACTAAGCGACTATAACCATAAATAATAGAGAAAAACGAAGCAACTAAACCCGCAAGCCCTAATATATTTACTACAGTTGCTAAGGCCTCACTACCCGATGCATTTAATGCATCAACCAAAGGTACAGCACTTGCGCCCATTGCAGCAGCACCGCCAGCGCCAGGCACTAAAACAACAACTAAAAAAGCAGTAAATAACAAAAAGATCATTGCACCAATAATGCCTTTTGGCACATCTTTAGCGGGATCTTTTGCCTCTTCTGCAGCAAGCGGTACACCTTCAACCGCTAAAAATAACCACATGGCAAACGGTAATGCAGCCCAAACCCCGTACCAACCTAAAGGTAAAAACTCACTGGCTCCCACTGCATCGGTTACGGGGACGTCAAATAAGCGTGATGCATCAAAATTTGTAATTAAAACAAAAGCCGTTGCAATAATAGCTAATACTGCTAAACCACTTATTACCATCATTACTTTAAGTGCTTCTCCTACGCCTGCTAAATGAATTCCCACAAATAGTAAGTAAAATAATGCATATACCCATGGTCCATTAAATCCGGTAAGGGCTTCAACTGCAGAGCCTATAAAAATAACAATAGCAGCGGGTGCTAAGGCGTATTCAATTAATACCGCAAGCCCGGTTAAATAGCCTCCCGCAGGCCCCATAGCTTGGCGCGCAAAACTATAACCACCGCCTGCTGCAGGTATTGCAGCTGACATTTCAGCAAGCGACAATACCAGCGCTAAATACATAACTGCCATTAACACTGCAGCAATGGCAAAGCCACCCCAACCCGCTTCGGCAATACCAAAGTTCCAACCTGCAAAGTCACCCGATATTACATACGACACACCCAAACCTGCGAGTAATAACCACCCCGCAGTACCTCGTTTTAACTGTCTTTTAGCAAGGTACTCTGTATTATTAGTAGACATAACCCTTCTCCGTTGATGTTTAGTTTTTATTGTTTTATTTCATGTGTTTTTAATTAAAATTACTCAGCAATTAAAAAGTTAGTGGTTGAAACCTGATGCTCAATTACATCGTCTTGTGTGCGGTCTTTTAAATTAACCCCAGTTAGTTTTAGTTTTTTAGCTTCACGTAATAAGTACAGCGCACGCCTAGTCGCTTCTGTATAAGGTAGGCCTGCTGGGCGAATATTCGATATGCAATTACGACATGCATCGTTAAGTCCTGTTTTAGGCTCCCATGTTAAATACAAGCCAAGGCTATCTGGCGAACTAAGTCCTGGGCGCTCTCCTATTAACACCATAACCACCTGCGCATTTAGCAACTCACCTATATCGTCGCCAATTGCTACTCGACCTTGTTCAACCAAAGTAATGGGGGCAATTTTAAATTGCTTGTCTGTTGTAAGGTGCGCTAATAGCTCTGTTATAAATGGGCATGCATTTTTTTGTACCGCTAACGAGGAGAGTCCATCAACCACTACAATCGCTAAATCGTATTTAGCCTGTGTAGTGTGCTTTTGTTTATTCATATAGCTGAGAAGTATTTGCCTACCATTTTCATCAAGCTTGCGGCCTAAATCGGGTCGCTGAAGGTAAGTAACCCTGTCAACAGCTTGGCTGTGTAAATGCAGGGGAGGGGCAACATCTTTTAATACGCTAATACTGCCTAGTTGCTCAGTCATTTCGTTAATATCAAGCGGAAAACTCACTGCATCGCGCGCTTGTGCATGAGATAGCTGAAAAGCCAGCATTTCTGAGGTTGGCAAACTTATACCCGCACGCCCAAGCCCAATACGGGCGTCGGTAAAACGGCGTAAATCACTCCAAGGATTGTGCACTACATTACCGTTATTTTTATGCTTGTTTACTGAGTCATCTAAAGGAGTGCTCTGTTTTAAACGTGATTTCATGAGCCACCTCCAGTAATTGCACCCAGAGGTTTAGCAAAAGCGGGAGGCAAGGTATCTGAAAGTGTAATATCGGAAGTGCTTTGCATTATTTTCATTTTGCTTAGCCATGCTTCAAACTCAGGGGCAGGTCTAGAGCCAAGTACACGGCGAACATATAATGCATCATGAAACGACGTAGTTTGGTAATTAAGCATAATATCGTCAGAGCCAGGTATTCCCATTACAAACGAGCAACCAGCAACACCTAATAGCGTAAGCAAGTTATCCATATCGTTTTGATCAGCCTCTGCATGATTGGTGTAACACACATCGCATCCCATCGGTATACCTAGTAACTTAGCGCAAAAATGATCCTCAAGTCCTGCTCGGGTAATTTCTTTACCATCAAACAAATATTCAGGGCCAATAAACCCCACCACGGTATTAACCAGTAACGGGTTAAACTTACGAGCAACGGCATAAGCGCGAGCTTCACACGTTTGCTGATCAAGCTCATGATGCGCATTTGCTGAAAGCGAACTGCCTTGCCCAGTTTCAAAATACATTACATTATTGCCAACAGTGCCGCGCTTTAAACTCAAAGCCGCATCTTGCGCTTCAGCTAAGGTATTTAAATTAAAACCAAAACTTGAATTAGTAGCCTCTGTGCCACCAATCGACTGAAATACTAAATCAACCGGTGCGCCAGCTTCTATACATTCAATGGTGTTAGTAACATGGGTGAGCACGCAGCTTTGGGTTGGTATGGCGTACTTTTGAATAACATCATCCATTAACGTCATTAATTTAATGGCTTGGGCAACGTTATCGGTTGCAGGGTTTATACCTATTACTGCATCGCCATTACCGTATAGCAAACCATCAAGCATGCATGCAGCAATACCATTAATATCGTCAGTTGGGTGATTTGGTTGTAAACGTGTAGATAAACGCCCGGGGAGGCCAATAGTATTTCTAAAAGCACTCGTAACATGGCACTTTTTAGCAATTAATATGAGATCTTGATTGCGCATTATTTTGCTAACAGCAGCAGCCATTTCCGGCGTAATACCTTGCCTTATACTTGCAAGTACAGCAGGTGTTGCAAAGTCACTTAAAAGCCAATTACGAAAATCGCCTACGGTTAAATGCGCAATAGCCATAAAGGCATTTGCATCGTGCTCGTCAATAATTAAGCGTGTAATTTCGTCATCTTCGTAGGGAATAAGTACCTCATTTAAAAATGTTTTAAGAGGTATATCCGCCAATGTCATTTGTGCCACAGCACGTTCTTGTGCTGATTGTGCAATTACGCCCGCTAAGCGATCACCCGAACGCTGCGGTGTAGCTTTAGCCATTAACTGGGCTAAGTTCTTGAATTTATAAGTATGTGTACCTAAAGTGTAACTGTACGCTTGCCCCATGATTTACTCCACATAACTAATATGATCAACCTTGGTATAGGTTTTGCTGCATCTTTAGCTATAAATCAATATTGAATAGTTACAAGACAGCTTATTTTGTACCAAGTAACTATCGAATTTTGGCAAAAGATTCTTTATTAAACCAATTCAATTGGTTACACACGCAAAGCGGTGTTAACTTAAGCATAATGAAAGTGTAACGAAAAAGAGCATCCCCGATATGGCGCAGCAAAGTAGCTTTAACGCACCACTAAAGAGCAAGGTGCAAACACACGATATAGACGAGCAAGCGCATAGCCTTACTCAATGGCAGCAAAAATACGATCAAATGAGCGACGGCAGCTTTTATGGTTGTATTGAAGAAACGGATTACGCCAATATTCATGTGTTTAAAGAATACACTGAGCGAGCGCTTCGTCAGCAATGTAACATAGCCCCTAATTCGGTTTGGCTCGGCATTCCTTGTCAGTCACAGCAAAGTAAAATTAATGGTTTAAGTGTGGCAAGTAATCAATTTATGTGCCGTACAAGTGATAACGACTTTGAGTTGATAACCCCTGAGCAATTTAATATTTATGGTTTGGTAATCGATTGGAACTCAATTGAATATATGGCGCAGCTCCAAGGCGTAACATTGAAAAACCTGGCATCTGCACAATCAGCTCGTTTATCAGTGAGCAACTCATCTTTGCAAACGGCAAGACAAATAATTAATAGCATGGTTGTAGGCAAGGGCTTTGGACTTAGAACCGAATCACAACAAGATATGCTAAACATGTTGGCACTACACTTATTACAAGCAGACAATACGCAGCAAAATATTGCGCCAAGTTATAAACACCGCAAAGCCGTAGTAGATAAAGTAAAAGATTACGTGGCCACAAATCCACAAAACCCAATAACCATAACCGAGCTGTGCGAGCTTTCCTTTGTAAGTAGGCGCACACTTCAGTATAGCTTTGAGAGTATTTTAGGAATTAACCCTTTGCGGTTTTTACGTTTAACACGCTTGAATAATGTAAGGCGGGAACTAAAAAAACCAAACCAAGATAAGCCCATTTCAGTAATAGCAGCCAATTGGGGATTTTGGCACGCGGGACAATTTGCTAAAGATTACACGCAACTATTTGGTGAAAACCCATCACAAACAGTTAAAAATAATAGTTTTAAAGGTTAAAAACTACACTTCTAACGTGAGCACGTTTCTTCTACAGACCATACTTTAACTTGAGTTAAACACCTGTGGACGCGCAGCTTGCTGGCGTTTAAAAGCACCGCTTTTACATTTAGTCGGATGCATTAGTAAACAAGTAATTAAATCACCACCGAGAAGTGAAGGAGAAAACAAGGAGTAGTGACTAACCATTACTCGTGTTTTCTTTGTGTAGCGCACAGCGCCTCGGTGGTTAAATATCATATAACTTAAAAAAATGGACTTTGTCTGCTCATTTACTCCTCTTTTTCTTCTCTTTGTGCATTCATATTTTAAGGGCTGTTATTCACAAAGAGGTTTAGAGGCGCTGCGCTTTTAGAGGGTAGCTTGGAAGTTAAAATAATAAAGAACTAAAAGTAAAAGCGAGGTATAAAACCTCGCTTATTATATTCAAAAGCCCTATTTGATCGGTGCTAATTAAGCCGCGATTAAATAGGACTCTTGTCCTGAATGCTTGTTGTTGCGTTTAAACGAGCCTTTGCCTTTTTTAGCTTTAACTACTTGTGGTTTAAATAATTTAGAGGTGACCATTGCCGCTAGTGCATTGTGGTTTATAACGCCTCGCCCTGTGTCTACCGCGCTGGTATTTGCGGTTTTTGCTTTAGATTTTTTAGTCATATATTTCCTATCAACTAATGGTTATTTTAAGTTAAATAATAAAGAGGCTTTTATATTGGCCTATTTAAGAGGTGGCGATTGTAGGCTTAATTTTCAACCGCGCAAGTATTTTTAACATCCATTTGGTAGTTTTTTAATAATAAAAAAGCATAAAAAAGCGCAGTTAATAACTGCGCTTATAATTACTTAGTTTGCTTTATAAATTAAAAGCTAAAGCTTACTTTTGCGTAGTACGTTCTGCCGTCAAAGCCGTATGGCAATGCACGTACTGGATATTTAAATGCGCCGTTGGTGATAAAATTAAGTACTTCGTCATCACCTAATTCATCTGGCGTTTCGTCAAATACATTATCGGCACCTACCGAAAGCGCAAACATGTCATTAATTTGGTAACTAACATTTAAATCAACTAACACAGCAGATTCAACTGTACTTGTTGGTTTAAATGAACCCGTAGGCGAAAGCTCACCAGGTAATGAAATATGGTCGTTACCAAAGTATTTTACGTCTGTTTCGCCAAAGTAGTTAAAGCGAATGGTTGATGTGTAGGCATCGCGTTCGTAGTCAAACGTAAGCGTTGCACGTTCGCTCGGTTGTCCGTCGGTAAAAAAGCTACGTTGTAAATCATCAAAAGCAACCGCTTCAGGAATACCGTCTTCTGCGTTTACGCTGTCAATTTTAGTATCGTTTAGGTTACCTGCAAAGGTTACTCCTAAATTACCGCCTTCAACTTCAGTGCGGTACGATGCAATAATATCAACACCTTGCGTAGTAGAATCAACCGAGTTTGAGAAGTAGTTAGCTTGCACTGCACCAGTTGCTTGTAGCGCTGCAACCGCTTCTGAGCTAAACGATACATCGTCAGCCGAAAGTAAGCTGCCAAGTGTAATACGGTCTTCAATTTCTACACGGTAAAAATCAACCGTTAACGAAAGCTCGCTTGTTACATCGTAAACAAA
>TARA_B110000091_G_scaffold214583_1_pt1 | contig 13216 bp, 13 predicted proteins | sample TARA_B110000091 | Tara Oceans TARA_B110000091 (sample SAMEA4397278) | marine metagenome | biome: Polar Biome; feature: [DCM] deep chlorophyll maximum layer (ENVO:01000326); material: water (ENVO:00002006), including particulate matter (ENVO:01000060) such as... | depth 35 m
AATTTTCCGCTTCCTTTTAGACAAAAATGTAGTTGGATAAATGTACTGTCTATATCTCTTTCATAGACTTGTATTTTATCCGTATTGTTTTGAAAATTTAACACAAAAAAGCCTTTCTCTAAATTGAATTCTTCAAAAGTATTTTGAGCGACATTTTTTATATTTTTTTTCATCGTATTTCTGAATTTGCTATTTAGAATAGTTCTAAATTACAAAACCTAAACTGTTCTAGTTAGTCAACAAAAATAGGTATTTCTACAGTTTTTACATAAGAAAATCATCTAAAATTCAATAAACGATATAAAAAGTACTTTTAGCGATACTTTTCTCGTTTTAAAGTTGATATTTTTGACTGATATTAAAAGAGAGAGGTTCATGCAAGAAAATTTAAGTGGAAATAAACTATATAATGTTGGAGTCAGCTATAAAAAAGCAGATGTTCATACAAGAAGTAGTTTCAGTATTTCTGCTCAAAACCAACTTTTATTATTAGAAGAAGCAAAAGAAAACGGAATAGAAGGCCTTTTTGTTTTATCTACTTGTAATAGAACTGAAATTACCGGCCTTGTAGAACATCCGTTTCAATTAATTAGTTTGTTATGTAAATACTCTAAAGGTTCTGTGGATGAGTTTGTAAGGGTGTCTTCAATACATAAAGATAAAGAAGCAATCATACATTTATTTAGATTGGCAACGGGTTTGGATAGTCAGATTTTAGGAGATTATGAAATTGTAGGTCAGTTAAAAATGTCTTTTAAGCAGGCGAAAAAAGCAAACGCAATAAATGCTTATTTGGAAAGGCTGATAAACCTTGTATTACAAGCAAGTAAAAAAGTAAAAAACAAAACACACTTAAGTTCGGGGACAACTTCTGTTTCTTATGCAGCAGTTCAGTATATAATCAATAATTTAGAAGGTTACAATACTAAAAACATTTTGGTATATGGTTTAGGTAAAATGGGGAAACATACCTGCAAAAACCTAGCAGAATATACTAATAATAAAAGTGTTTGTTTGATTAATAGAACTGAAGAGAAGGCTAAGGACTTTGTGAAATCTCATGCGACCATTAGAACTGCAAAGCATAGTGAACTTGATAAAGAAATAGCAAATGCAGACGTTTTAATTGTGTCTACTGGTGCATCAGAACCAATAGTTACGAGTCAGCAAGTATCTGGAAATAAAAAACTATTAATTTTAGACTTGTCTATGCCTAATAATGTTGATGAACAGGTTAAAGATACTAATGTAACTTTGATAAATGTTGATGAATTATCAAAAATCACAGATGAAACATTAGCAAGGCGTCAAGATGAGATTCCTAAAGCATTGGCTATTATAGATAATTATATAATAGAATTTGAAGATTGGATACTTCACAGGAAATATACTCCAGCAATTAATGCCTTGAAAAAATCTTTAAAAGTGATTCAAGACGATGAAATTGATTTTCATCGTAAAAAAATAAAAGATTTTGATGTAGATCAAGCAGAAATTATTACATCAAGATTTATTCAAAAAATAACTACTCAATTTGCCAAACACTTGAAAGATGAAAAAACATCTGTAAGTCAAAGTGTGGAAGTGATGAAAAAAGTGTTTAGTGTAAACAGGCAACCAATAGATGCAAAAGACAATTAGAATAGGTACTCGCTCAAGTCAACTAGCCCTTTGGCAAGCAAATTTAGTAGCAAATCAACTTCAAGAAATAGAAGGTTTAGATATAAAAACTGAAATCGTAAAAATAGATTCTCAAGGAGATTTAAATTTAGAAAAACCATTACATGAATTAGGCCTTACAGGTGTTTTTACTAAGAGTTTAGATGCTGCAATGTTGCGAGGTGAAATTGATATTGCAGTTCATTCAATGAAAGATGTGCCAACAGTTTTACCTAATAAAATTGTGCAAGCAGCTGTTTTAAAACGTGCAGGTTCTTTGGATGTTTTAATTTGTCAAGACGAAGATAATGAAGAGTTTTTATATCAAAGAGAAGCTTTAATAGCAACTGGAAGTATAAGAAGAAAGGCTCAGTGGTTACACCAATATCCAGAACATACGATTGTAGGATTACGCGGAAATGTAAACACGCGTATAGAGAAATTAAAAAACAGCAATTGGAATGGAGCAATTTTTGCTCAAGCAGGATTGCATCGTGTAAAATTACTTCCTAAAAATCACATCAAATTAAAATGGATGATTCCAGCTCCTGCTCAAGGAGTTATAATGATTACTGCGTTAGAATCTGATACTGAATTGTTGGCAATTTGTAAGTGTTTGAATCATACTGAAACAGAATTATGTGCACATATTGAAAGAGAATTTTTAAATACGCTAGAAGGAGGGTGTACTGCACCAATTGGGGCGCTTGCTTATATAAAAGCGACAGATGCAAATCAACCAAAAGTCTTTTTTAAAGGGGCATTATTTAGTCTTGATGGAAAAAAGAAAATTGAGATTGATAAGTCTTGCTATATGGTAGAACATAAAAATCTTGGAAAGGCATGTGCTGAAGATATTTTATCTCGTGGAGGAAAAAGATTGATTGGTGAAATGTATGGTGAAGAAAAAAAACTGAATATCTTGTCAACTAAACAATTGTCAATTTCTCAAACCGACGTGTTTAATAAGGATATTGCTATAAAAATGAGCGATTTTATCTCGATAAAATACAATCGTTTGAAACTAGGAGTTGTGAAAAACACGATTGAAAATGTTGTGATAACAAGTCAAAACGGTGTGGAAGCTTTATTACAAAATTTTTCACCAATGGAACTTAATTTTGAAAACATCTATTGTGTTGGTCGAAGAACAAAAAGACTTATAGAGAAAAGAATAGGCAAAGTTACTCATGCATTAAATTCGGCAAAAGAATTAGCTGAATTCATTGTAAAAATGCGAAACATTAAAAAAGCAACTCATTTCTGTGGCAATTTAAAACGCGATGAACTGAATGAGATATTAACTCAAAATAAGATTGAGGTTAATGAAATTGAAGTTTATAGAACCGTTTTAAACGAACGTAAATTTGAAGAGGTGTTTGATGCTGTATTGTTCTATAGCCCTTCAGGAGTTCAGAGTTTTATTGAAGATAATGAAACCAATGAATCAATAGCGTTTTGTATTGGTCAGACTACTGCAAATGAAGCGAAAAAACATTTCTCTAAAGTTGAAATGTCTAGTATGCCAACTATAGAGAGTGTCATAAAATCTGTAAATAAATACTATGCTGAATAGAACGAGAAGACTTCGTAAGTCAGAAGGAATTCGTAGATTGGTGAGAGAAACAAAATTATCAGTAGATGATTTAATCTACCCGTTATTTATTGAAGAAGGGGAAAATATTGAAACAGAAATTGTTTCAATGCCTGGAATAAAACGCTATTCATTAGATACTATTTCTAAAGAATTAGATGAAGTTGTTTCGTTAAATATTCCTGCAGTTTTATTATTCGGAATTCCATCTAACAAGGATGACGAAGGAACAGAAACATGGAATGATAATGGAATTATGCAACAAGCCATTCGTATTATCAAGAAAAACTATCCAAGTCTATATGTAATTACGGATGTCTGTTTTTGTGAATACACCTCTCATGGACACTGTGGAATTATTCACGATAATGATGTAGATAATGATGCAACACTCGTAAATATTGCCAAACAAGTTATATCTCATGCAAAAGCAGGAGTAGATATGGTTGCCCCTTCAGGAATGATGGACGGAACTATTTCTATGGTTAGAGAATCTTTAGACAATACAGGTTTTGTGAATTTACCAATTATGGCATATTCAGTAAAATACGCTTCGGCTTTTTACGGTCCTTTTAGAGATGCCGCAGATTCTGCACCTACTTTTGGAGATAGAAGAACCTATCAAATGGATCCAGCGAATAGAGATGAAGCTATACGCGAAGCAACTTTTGATGACGGTGAAGGAGCAGATATACTAATGGTAAAACCTGCATTATCATATTTAGATATTATTAGAGATTTGAAAAATAATTTTGACAGGCCAATTGCATGTTATAATGTGAGTGGTGAATATGCAATGATAAAAGCAGCGGCAGAAAAAGGTTGGATAGATGGTGAAAAAGTAATGATGGAAAGTTTATTGTCAATGAAAAGAGCAGGAGCAGATATTATCATTACCTATTTTGCTAAAGAAGTTGCTAAACTATTAAATAAATAACATTAAAAAGAAACACTTTGGGTTACAAAAATTCAGAAAAATTATATAAAAAAGGTTTGAAACACCTCGTTGGAGCAGTAAATTCTCCAGTAAGAGCATTCGCTTCTGTTGGTGGTAATCCACTATTTATCCAAAAAGCAGAAGGAAGTAAAATTATAGATGTTGATAGTAATCGATATATTGATTTGGTATTGTCTTACGGCCCAATGATTCTAGGTCATAAAGATGAAACAGTTCAAAAAGCGATTAAAAAGGCATTAAAAAACGGATATACGTTTGGTGCGTCAACAAAAAATGAAATCAAACTTGCAAAGATTGTTTGTGATGCTTTTCCTGGAATGGATAAAGTACGTTTTGTAAGTTCAGGAACCGAAGCTGTTTTAAGTGCATTAAGGTTAGCGAGAGCTTTTACCGAAAAAGATAAAATTATAAAATTTGCGGGCTGTTACCACGGACATACAGATGCGCTATTAGTTGCTGCTGGTTCTGGTTTAGCTACCTTAAGTATTCCTGGAAGTAAAGGAGTTCCAGAAGGTGCTGTAAAAAACACGTTGATTGCCGAATATAATAATTTGGAGAGTGTGAAAAAGCAAATAGAAGAGCATAAAGACATTGCAGCAATCATTATTGAGCCAGTAGGTGGAAATATGGGAGTTGTGATTCCACAGGGTGTTTTTTTAAAGGAATTAAGTGTTTTAGCAAAAGAAAATGGAATTCTTTTAATTGCTGATGAGGTAATGACTGGATTTCGCTCAAAGTTTGGTGGAGCACAAGAATTATTAGGTGTTGAAGCCGATATAACTTGCTTAGGTAAAGTTATTGGAGGAGGTTTTCCTGTTGGAGCTTATGGCGCTAGAAATGAAATTATGGAAATGGTTTCACCTTTAGGAGAGATGTATCAGGCAGGAACATTATCTGGGAACCCAATTGCGATGGCTTCTGGAATTGCTACTTTAAAAGAATTGAAAGAGCAAAACCCTTATCAGGAATTTAATGATAAAGGTGAGCGAATTAAAAGAATGCTGTTAGCATCAGCAAATGAATATGGAATTGACTTGGTTGTAAATAGATTTGGATCAATGATTAATCCATTTTTCACCAAAGAGAATGTGATAGATTTTAAATCTGCTCAAACAAGTGATACTAAAAAGTTCGCTGTTTTCTTTTGGTCAATGATAAAAAACGGTGTCTTTTTACCTCCGTCACAGTTTGAAGCATGGTTTCTGTGTTCTGTTTTAAGTGATAGTGATTTAAAAGTATTAAATAAAGCGATTGACATTTCTATGAAGAAAGTGTCTGCAATGACTAAGTAAAAAATGATAAAAAACGATTTATTTTTAAGAGCCTTAAAAGGCGAAATAGTTGAACGTCCTCCAGTTTGGATGATGAGACAAGCAGGAAGATTTTTACCTGAGTTCATGGCTATCCGTGAAAAATATGATTTTTTCACACGTTGTCGTACACCTGAATTAGCAAGTGAAATTACAGTGCAACCGATTAGACGTTTTGGAATGGATGCTGCGATTTTATTTTGTGATATTTTAGTGATTCCGCAAGCAATGAATATTGAAGTTCAAATGAAACCTAACTTTGGACCTTATTTGCCGCATCCTGTTAGAACTCAAAAAGATGTAGACAATGTAATCGTTCCTGATGTACATGTTGAATTAGACTATGTTTATAAAGCCATAAAAGCTACAAAAGAATTGCTGAACAATGATATTCCTTTAATTGGGTTTGCGGGTTCTCCTTGGACAATTTTATGTTATTGTGTGCAAGGTCAGGGAAGTAAAAACTTTGATTTAGCAAAAAAATTCTGTTTTACCAATCCTGTTGCTGCGCATCAATTGTTACAGAAAATTACAGATACTACTATTGCTTATTTAAAAGCAAAGGTAGAAGCAGGAGTTGATGTAGTTCAAATTTTTGATTCTTGGGGAGGAATGTTGTCTCCAGTAGATTATCAAGAATTTTCTTGGAAATATATCAACCAAATAATAGAGGCTTTAAAAGATGATGCTCCTGTAATTGCATTTGGTAAAGGGTGTTGGTTTGCTTTGCAAGAAATGGCGAAGTCTAATGCATCGGCTTTAGGAGTAGATTGGACGATTACGGCACAAAACGCACGTTATTTATCAGGAGGGAAAATGACATTACAAGGGAATTTTGACCCAACAAGATTGTACTCTCCACCTTCAGAAATTAAAAAAATGGTGAAAGAAATGATTGACGCATTTGGGAAAGATAAATATATTGTGAATTTAGGACATGGAATTTTACCTGATATTCCATTGGACAATGCGAAGGCATTCATAGACGCAGTAAAAGAATATAATTGATGAAACTTACTGAAGATTTCAATTTAGAACCGCTAGTTATTAAAGACGCTTCAAGTCTTTATAGTTTAATGGTTTCTAATGCTGAAAGATTTCAACTTTTTTTGCCAAAAACGCTGGCTCAAAATTTATCTTTAGAAGATTCTAAAGCCTATATTTTGAGAAAAAATAAAGAACACAGGGAGAAAAGTCAATTTACTTTTGCAATTAAAGAAAAATTGACAAAGACTATTGCTGGACTTATAATACTAAAGAATATTCATCCGGATATTTTGCAAGCAGAATTTGCATATTTTATTGGCAAGCAGTTTGGAGGTAAAAGATTGACTTCACATGCTGTTAAAGAGGTTTTAAAATTTGCTTATATTGATTTGGGTTTAAAAAAATTTCAAATTATTGCACATAAAACGAATCCAGGAAGTGCTAAAGTAGCATTGAATAATAACTTTACTTGGTCAAAAACTTTGATTGGTGAGTTTACTCCAAAAGGTCATTCTCCATTTGATATGGAGTTATATGAGTTGTCAATAGAATATTAATAAAATTATTATATGATTCAAAAAACAATATTATCTCCTTTTCAAAAATTTGTTAGAATTGAAAGTTTTAGTGGTATTCTGCTTTTGGTAGCAACAATTATTGCACTTGTTTGGGCTAATTCCTCTTTTTCAGAATCTTATGCATCTCTATGGAATTATAAGGTTGGTTTTTCTACGCCAAGTTTCGAATTAAATAAACCATTGATATTATGGATCAATGATGGTTTTATGGCAATTTTCTTTTTTCTAATAGGATTAGAAATCAAGAGAGAGATTTTGATAGGAGAATTAAATTCTGCTAAAAAAATGGCTTTCCCATTGTTTGGAGCAATTGGAGGTATGCTTGTACCAGTATTGCTCTTTATGTTTTTAAATCAAAACTCTTTGACATTTAAAGGTTGGGGAATACCTATGGCAACAGATATTGCTTTTTCTCTTGCTATCATTAAAGTTTTAGGAAATAGAGTTCCTTTGAGTTTAAAAATATTTTTAACTGCTTTTGCGATTGTAGATGATATTGGAGCAGTATTAGTAATTGCAATATTTTATAGTGGTGCAATTAAGTTGAATTTACTCGTTATTGCACTTTTATTATTGTGTGTTTTGTATTTCTTTTCTTATAAGGGTTTTTATTCTAAGTTTATCATGGTAGTCTTTGGAATAGTTATTTGGACATTATTTTTAAAGGCAGGAATACATCCTACTTTAGCTGGAATTTTACTTGCTTTCACAGTACCTATAAGACAGAAAATACAGACTAGAGAGTTTATTGATAATTTAGTAAAGATTACTAACAATATTAAAGGAACTTCCGAAACGGATGAAACTATTTTATCCAAAGAACAAATAAAACAAATAGATAATCTAGAAGATTGGACAAATAAATATCAGTCGCCTTTACAACACTTAGAACATAACCTCCATGATTGGGTTGCTTATTTTATTATCCCAATTTTTGCTTTGGCTAATGCGGGAGTCGTTTTAAGCAGTGATATGAGACTTGATATTCCTTTAGTTAAAAATATTATTATTTGTCTAGTTTTAGGGAACAGTATTGGAATTACGTCGATTATTTTGATTGCTAAAAAAATGAAGTTTATTGAAATCCCAAAAGATATTAATTTACAGCATATTATAGGTGTTTCATTTTTAGCAGGAATTGGATTTACAATGGCTATTTTTATTGCAAGTTTAGCATTTATAGAAGATCAAGTATTTATAGATTCTTCAAAAATAGGAATCCTAATAGGCTCATTAATAGCTGCATTGATAGGTTATATTATTCTTAGAATTAATAAAAATTAAATTAAGAACATGCCACATTTTATTTTAGACTGCTCAGAAAATATTTTGGAACTACAGGAGCCAAGAAAAATTTTGGAAGAGGTGTTTGAAACTGCTTTTTCAACAGGACTTTTTGGGCGAAACGATATTAAAGTTCGTTTAAATCCATTCAAATATTCTTTAGTACAAAGTTCTGATGATGATTTCATTCACGTGTTTGCAAATATTATGGAAGGAAGAACTACAGAGCAAAAAAAGGTCCTTTCTAAAAGGATTACTTCAAAATTGAATCAGTTATTTCCAAAGGTTCCAATTATTTCAATAAACATACGAGACTTTGAAAAGTCTACGTATTATAATAAAACGATGATTTAAAATGAAAGATATTTTTTTTAAATATATCCATGAATTACAGGATTTAATTACTTCTAAACTTGAAGAAGTTGATGGGTTAGCAAAGTTTCAAGAAGATATTTGGAAACGACCAGAAGGTGGTGGAGGTAGAACACGAGTTATTTTTGAAGGGAATGTATTTGAAAAAGGAGGTGTAAACATTTCTGGTGTGCATGGTAAATTACCGGAATCAATGCAGAAATACTTTAACGTTTCTGAATGTGATTTTTTTGCGTGTGGTCTAAGTTTGGTTTTACATCCTAAGAATCCAATGGTTCCAACTGTTCATGCAAATTGGCGTTATTTTGAGATGTATAATAAAGAAGGAGATGTTATTGATTCGTGGTTTGGTGGAGGTCAAGATTTAACTCCTTATTATTTATTTGATGAAGATACTACACATTTCCATCAAGTTTGTAAAGAGGCTTGTGATACTCATAATTCAGGTTTTTATGAAACGTATAAAAAACGATGTGACGAGTATTTTTGGAATACACATCGAAATGAGGCGAGAGGAATTGGTGGTTTATTCTTTGACTATTGTAAGAAAACAGAGGAAATGTCAATGCAAAACTGGTATGACTTTGTAACTGAAGTAGGTGATAGTTTTTTGAGCAGTTATATTCCTATTGTTGAAAAAAGAAAAGAGTTAGCATACACAAAAGAGCAGCGTAATTGGCAGGAAGTAAGAAGAGGGCGATATGTAGAATTTAATTTGATTCATGATAAAGGAACCTTATTCGGTTTAAAAACAAACGGTAGAATAGAAAGTATTTTGATGAGTTTACCTCCTCATGTACAATGGCATTATAATCATATTCCGGAAAAAGGAAGCGAAGAAGAGCGATTATTGACAGTTTTAGAAAATCCTAAAACCTGGATTTAATTAGTATATTGTTAATAAAATACGTTTTTGATTAATAATAGTTTATTAAAAAAACCTATTTCATAAAATAATTGCGAATACATTAATCATTCGAAATTTATATTCGAAAATATTTAATACTTTTAAAGGATATTATTCTTCTTTTTTAGTAAATTCGCAGTCAGAAATAAGAGCATATAATTATGGCGAAATTTGAATTAAAATTACCTAAAATGGGAGAAAGTGTTGCGGAAGCAACAATTACTTCATGGTTAAAAGAAGTTGGTGATAGGATAGAATTAGATGATGCAGTTGTAGAGATTGCAACTGACAAAGTAGATTCAGAAGTGCCAAGTGAAGTTGAAGGTGTTTTGGTTGAACTATTATTTGCAGAAAATGATGTTGTAAAAGTAGGTGAGACAATTGCAGTTATAGAAGTTGAAGGAGAAGGTTCTGATGAAGAAACTACTTCTAATGACACTATTGTAGAAGCAGTTGTAGAAGTTGAAAAAACTGTACAAAATGTAGTAGAAGTTATTGCTGCACCTATAGATAAAAAGAGTGCGTCAGGTAAGTTTTACTCTCCATTAGTTCGTAATATTGCTGAGGCTGAAGGTGTCTCAATGAGTCAATTAGAATCAATTGCTGGAAGTGGAAAAGACGGAAGAGTTACTAAAGATGATATTTTATCGTTTATAGAAAATAAAGGTTCTGTTGAAAAAGTTGAAGTGAAAGAAGTTAAGAAAGTTGTTGCTACTCCAGTTCCAACTCCAACTCCAAAACCACAACCTAAATCAACTCCAGTTTCTATTAACGGAGGAGATGAGATTATCGAAATAAGTAGAATGGGGAAATTAGTTGCCAAACATATGGTAGACTCGGTTCAAACTTCTGCACATGTTCAATCATTTATTGAAATAGATGTTACAAATATTGTAAAGTGGAGAACTAAGGTTAAAGATGCTTTCTTAAGTAGAGAAGGTGAGAAATTAACGTTTACTCCAATTTTAATGCAAGCTGTTGCAAATACAATTAAAAAATTCCCAATGATTAATATTGCCGTTGATGGTGATAGAATAATCAAAAGAAAAAATATTAATTTAGGTATGGCTGCTGCATTAGGTGATGGAAACTTAATTGTTCCTGTCATTAAAAATGCAGATCAATTGAACTTAGTCGGAATGACAAAGGCTGTTAATGATTTAGCAGGAAGAGCAAGAGAAAATAAATTGAAACCAGACGATATTCAAGGCGGAACCTATACTGTAACCAATGTAGGTAGTTTTGGTTCTGTTATGGGAACACCAATTATAAATCAACCACAAGTCGCTATTTTGGCTTTAGGGGCGATTCGTAAAGTACCTGCAGTTATTGAAACTTCAGAAGGTGATTTTATAGGTATTCGTCAAAAGATGTTTGTATCTCACTCTTATGATCATAGAGTTGTGAATGGAGCATTAGGCGGAATGTTTATTAAAACTTTGAAAGAAACTTTAGAGGCTTGGGATATGAATCAAGAATTTTAATCGCAAAGCGATAACGATATATAAAAATTTTAAACCTCCAATCATGGGGGTTTTTTTTGCAGTTTTGTGAACTCTTATTTTTTATTAAAATACCACCAATTCATATCTCTTGATGTTGTAAACCCTAATTTTTCATATAGTTTTATTGCTGGGTTGCCTTTATTAGTATGTAAAATGGGTTTTTTATTTTGCTTTAAAATTTCTTTGGTTGTATGAGCTACCAATTGCTTTGACAGTCCTTGGCGGGTATAATCTGGATGTGTTACAACGGCACTAATTTCAGTCCAATGATTGGATTGCATACGTTGACCTGAAATTGCAACTAATTTATTGTCTTTAAATATTCCAAAGTAATCACCCATTTCAAATGAGCGTTTTTCGTAATATCCAGGCATTACTAACCATACTAAATCATATATCTCATCAATATGTTTATTAGATAGCGGAATTATTTTTTCAGACACTTTTATTTCAACGAGTTGATTTAAAATCATCTGACATCCTTCAATTTTTTTAGAAAGAATTATTTTTTCTTTATCAAATGTTGGAGTTTTGTTTTCTGAAACTAAGAAAAATTCATTTGTAAGTTTAGCGTATTGATTTAATGCACTATAAGTACTTTCTTCATTTGTAAATGATCCAAAACTACAAATGTCAGGATGATAAAATTTGACATTATTATATTCAATAACAAATTTTTCATGTGTTTCACATAATGAGTGCCATACAGGATTATGAAGTTGAATTGAAATCTTATCCATCATGCAATAAAAGTATAAAGAAACTTTTAAATTGAACATGATATTAGGTGAAAATATAACTTTCAATTTTTGATTTTTGTATGATCTATTTCCTGAAATAAATTTTTTTTTTAAAATCTCACTAATTTGCAACATCACTAAAAAAGTATCGTCTTTATAATTGAAGACTAACTTAACTATGCCAAAACAGATATATCATACAGAAGTTATAGAACTCTGTAAAAAGAATAACCGTAAAGCACAATTGAAATTGTACAATCAATATTGTGATGGCATGTATAACGTTGCATATCGATTTATGAAAAATTCTCAAGATGCAGAGGATTTAATGCAAGAAGCATTTATTAAAGCATTTAGAAAAATTGATTCTTTTAAGGGAGAAGTAACTTTTGGTGCGTGGTTAAAGAAAATTGTGGTTCATCAAAGTATCGACACTTTAAAATCAAAAAAACTTGATTTTTTGGATGTAGATGAAAATTATTTGAAAATAGTAGTAGATGATGATAATTGGGAAATTTCTGACGGAATTTCTGCAGAAGAAGTAAAATTAGCAATTTCTCAATTACCTCAAAAATACGAATTAGTACTATCGTTGTTTTTGATTGAAGGGTATGATCATCAAGAAATCTCACAAATTTTAAACATTACTCAAGTGAATTCTAGAACACAATTATTAAGAGGGAAACAAAAATTAAAAGAATCATTAAAACTGGTAGGAAATGGGACAGGATATTAAAAAATTACTAGAGAGAGAGCCTGAAATGACAACACGTAAATTGTCTGAAGGCCATAAATTAAGGTTTGAAAACAGATTAGATAAAGAGTTTTTTAATCAAAAAAACGAATTCTCATTTTTAAAGATGGCAGCAAGTATTGCATTAATAATTAGTATTGGTTTTATTGGCTACAATTATCTTGATAATAGTAAATCAGAAATTGTAGAAGTAATCGAAACTCCTAATAAAATTAAATCTATTGCTGATATTTCACCAGATTTAAAGAAAGTTGAAGATTATTATTTAGCAAATATTAATTATCAAATCTCAAAAATTAAAGTGACAGATTCTAATAAGGAATTGTTAGAGGTTTATTTCTCAGAGTTAAGTCTGTTACAAAAAGAGTATGATAAATTAAATGCCGATTTAAGCAAAAAAGAAATAAGCGAAAAAACTATTGATGAATTGATAGAAAATCTACAAATGAGGATGCTTTTACTAAAGCAATTAAAAAACAAATTAAACAAAATTGAAAATTTAAAATTAAAGCAAAATGAATCGAGCATGTCATAATCATTATCAACTCAGAAAATGATTAACTGCGAA
>TARA_B110000091_G_scaffold26608_1_pt1 | contig 13202 bp, 9 predicted proteins | sample TARA_B110000091 | Tara Oceans TARA_B110000091 (sample SAMEA4397278) | marine metagenome | biome: Polar Biome; feature: [DCM] deep chlorophyll maximum layer (ENVO:01000326); material: water (ENVO:00002006), including particulate matter (ENVO:01000060) such as... | depth 35 m
AGTTATGGGTATAATTTCACAACTACTTTATAAGAAAAAGGCAATAAGTTGTAAACCAAAAAAAAGGAGGTTGTAAATTAAATTCGTCTAACGAATGACCTCTTCAATTTCCTCAATCACATCTACACTTTTTTCGTAAATCTCTAGGTTATTTTGTGGCGATAGTGGGGCATATTTTGCCATTTCGCATTGTTCCAATACTGTAATGAAAGATTTAGTAGTCTTTCCTCCCACTCCTTTATTTGTGAGAGTTTCGGAGATACTTTCTTTGGTCATTTTTGCAGTTTCTATCTGCAGTTTTTCATTCACGTATTTATTCAAACCTATTAAAGTCTCATCATAAAATCCTGCAATGTTATTGTTGTCCAAGTGTTGTTTAGCAACTGCCATTTTTAAAGCCAGTTTCTTTCTTGCATTTTTCCTTCTTTCTTCCTCAGTTTCTTCTTTATTTTTTCTCAGAAAAATAAGATAATATAAGGCTATTCCTCCTACCAATAAACTAGGAATAAGAATATAAAGCCAAGTATATTCGCCTTTTTTAACTTCTTTATCAACTTTATCTGTCAGTTCTTCAGTCTGCTCAATTACTGTTTCATCAATTGTCCCATCTTCGTTATAAGCATTTACTGTAAACGCATCAGAAGTAATAGTTTTGTAGGAATTTGATTTTACATCAAAATAAGAAAAAGCAATTGGCTTTATTTTAAATACTCCTGCTTTTCTCGGAATTAGTAAATAATTATACGTTTTACTTCCACTTATTCCATTTTCACTTATTCTAATGTTATTCTTTGTTTCTGGATCATACACTTCAAATTCCTCAGGGAAATTTAGCTTTAGTTCGCTCAATTGTTTAAGGTTACCTTTTCCCGAAATCGTAATAGTAAGATCTATAGGTTGATCTATCAGTATAGAATCTGAGTTAAAAATAACTTTCATATCCATTTCTCCAACCTGATTTATAAAACTTTTTGGTGCATTTACCGGTAGAGGTTTCACCTTAATTGTGGGAGAATTACTCACTATAGATTTACTAATTGGTGCACTAAAAGGGGAAGTTTGAATCCTTGCAGTCAAGCTAAATGAGTTTAATTTTAATTTACCCGCTTGCTGTGGAAACAGTATTTCTTTCTTTACTTTAAACACCTGATATTGTTGACCATCAATTGTTTCTATTACAGGTTTAGAGGTTTCGGGAATTTTAATATTCTCACTCCAAAACCCTTCTTGTGTTGGAAAATCATACTTTTCTAATCCAAAATTAAAATTCTTGGTATATAACTTATAGGTGATTAAAAGCTGTTCGTTTTTATAAGGATTAGATTCTGAAACAGATATTCTTCCAAAAAAATCTTTATTACCAATTTCAACAGATTGTTGCTGCCTTCTTCCCATTCCTCGCATCATCTCCTCTTGCATTTGTCTAATCTGCTTAAATGGATCTTGTGCTCTTTGCTGCCTAGACTGACTTTCTTTCACCACTTCCATAGTTACTGTTGGCGATTCATACACAGTATTACCAACCTTTATCTTGGCACCTTTTATTTCGTGAGTACCCAGTTTTGTAGGCTGTAATACAACTTCGTATGAGTAATTAGTTTTTACTGTTGTTCTTCCAGTAACATCACGCACAATACTGTTACTTGTCCCTTGCGAAACCCCTCCTATTACTTTGAAATTCTTATACTTAGGCAAAGAAAATTGTCCCCGTTTATTTACAGAATAAGTCACCTGAAATCTATCTGTGATTCCTGCTTTTTTTATTCCTCCTGTAGAACTTGTAAATTCAATGTCTTGAGAGAACCCAAGACCCGATACTAGCATAAAAAAGATAACAGCCGTGGCCAGACTTATTTTTTTCATAACCTTAATAAGATGTTTTGTATTCGTAAAATAAATTAGCAATTACTATGCATAAATTCCTTCCACAATGCTTGCACATTGTTCCATCACTATGTTTCTTTTCAGTTTAAGTGTGGGAGTTAATTCTCCTGTTTCTATGCTCCATTCTTTTTCAATAAGCACAAATTTCTTAACTGTTTCCCATTTTGCAAATTCTGCATTGTATTTTGCAATTTCACGGTCAAATTTATCAATAACTTGTTCGTTTTTTATCAATTGTTCGTCACTTGCGTAAATGATTTTTTTGTAATCTGCCCATACCTTCAAGCTTTCAAATGCTGGGATAATAAGAGCAGCTGTATGCTTTTTATTCTCTCCTATCACCATTATTTGCTCAATAAATGGCGATAATTTAAATTTGTTCTCCATAAGCTCTGGCGATATATATTTCCCTCCAGATGTTTTGAATATTTGCTTAATTCTTCCTGTAATTTTCAAGAAATGAGTATCTACAAACTCTCCTTTATCTCCTGTATGAAACCAACCATCTTTGTCTATTACTTCAGCAGTTTTTTCTGGTGCTTTGTAATATCCTTTCATCACATTTGTTCCTTTTACCAAAATCTCTCCAGTATCGGCAATTTTCACCTCTACCGATTTCAGTACTTTACCTACTGTTCCCATCCTTACTCCGTCATTAAATTCCGAAATCACACTCACTACAGGCGAAGTTTCTGTTAATCCATATCCTTCGTAAATTGGCATATCAGCAGCATAAAACACACGCATTAAACTAGATTCAAGAGCTGCACTTCCAGATACTATTACATCAATGTTTCCTCCCAGAGCTTCTTGCCATTTGCTAAAAATTAACTTACGAGCAATTTTTAATTTGATATTATAAATAGCTCCTTTGTCAATATCCCATTCTTGTCCTAATTTTACTGCCCAGAAAAACAATGCTTTTTTTACTCCAGTTAATTCTTCCCCTTTAGCAATAATTTTAGCGTATACTTTTTCTATCAATCTTGGTACGGCAGTAAATAAGTTTGGTTTCACGTCTCTAATGTCATCACCAACTGTTTCAAGCGATTCTGCAAAATAAACAGAAACTCCAATGTACTGGTACAAATACAAGATCATTCTTTCAAAAACATGACAAACCGGTAAAAAACTCAATGCTTTTGCATTTTCTGCTACAGGAACTCTATCCAAACTATCTAGCACATTACTTACCAGGTTCTTATGAGTTAACATTACACCTTTTGGTAATCCTGTTGTACCCGAAGTATAAATTAATGTAGCTAAATCTTCCGTATCTACTTTATCTCTCAATGTTTCTACTTCACTGTTAGGAACATCTTTTCCTTCCTCCAATATTTCTTTCCAATGCCTTGCTCCTTCAACTTTATTAAAAGTAAAAATCTCTCCCAAAGTAGGTATTTCAGGCTTAATAGAAACTACTTTTTGGTGTAATTCTTCGTCAGAAACAACACACAATTTTATTTCTGCATTGTTAAATATATAGGTGTATTCTTTTTCTGTAATTGTAGGGTAAATGGGTACTGAAACAGCTCCAATTTGAAGGATTGCAACATCTGCAATGTTCCATTCTGACCTATTATTAGAAATTAAGCCTACTTTATCGCCTGGTTTTATTCCCATTTTCAATAAACCTCTACTCATTTCCATTGCCTTGTTTATATAATCTTGAGTAGAAGTTTTAATCCATTTTCCATCTCTCTTATCAACTAAACAATCATCCTGTGGATATTTATCCAATTGATGGTAGGCAAAATCAAACGCTCTTGTAATCTTAGTCATAGTTAGTTTTTTTCTAACTGCAATTTACATTATTTATAAAAAATAAACAAATAATAATTTATAAGGCATTTGTAACAAATAGAATTTATAATTCCATTATTAAGAAACCATAATTTTAATTAAGTTTGTTTTCTATTCAAAACTAATCAATGAAACCATTTCTAAAACAACTAGTTGAAACTGTAAAGGCTGAACATCAAAATATTGGTAAAGTAACTATTATTGTTCCAACCCAAAGAAGTGGTGTTTATATAAAAAAATATTTATCCGAGTTAGCTACGGAAACCACTTGGCTTCCTTCCATCTTTACTATTGATGATTTTATAAAAAAGAATTGTAAACTAAAAGCTATTGATTCGGTAGAATTATTATTTCTGTTTTATGAATTATACCTAGAGATAGAAGGAGAAAATGCAGATACTTTTCTTCATTTTTCAAAATGGGCTCCTACTCTTTTGGCAGATTTTAATGAAATGGATCATTATATGGTAGATGCCAAAATTATTTTTAACGACCTTAAGAACATTAAGGAAATTGACAACTGGAGTTTCAATGAAGAGGAACTGACTAACATTCAGTCTAATTTTTCTGATTTCTGGAAAAAACTACCTGATTTTTACAATAAGCTAAATGACAGACTAACAGAGTTAGAAAAAGGATATTCTGGGAAATTATACAAATGGGTAGCTACTTCTATTTATGAAGTCCTGGATGATTACGAACCAAACTCAGTATATTTTGCTGGTTTTAATGCACTTTCTACTTCGGAAGAACAAATTATAGAAACTTTTGTAAACAGTAAAAAAGGACAACTAATTATAGATGCCGATACCTTTTATGTAGACAATGTAGAACACGAAGCAGGTTATTTCATTAGAAAACAAATTGCGAAAAATGGCAAAAACTCCATCAAATGGATTGAGTCTAATTTACTTAATTCCGCTAAGAAAATAGAGCTAATTTCTGCCCAATCGGATGTGATGATGGCCAAATCTGTAGGGGAAATTATTCAAAACTTAAGTGAAGAAGAGATTAAAAAAACAGCCATTGTTTTGGCGGATGAAAACTTACTTCTTCCTGTGCTTAATTCTATTCCAAGTAAAATTGACACTTACAATATTTCTCTAGGATATTCGCTTTACAACTCCCCTATTTACAGTTTATTAAACTCTGTGTTTACAGTTCAAGAAAGCTACATTAAATTCAATAAAGGAAGCATTCATTACAGAGGATTTTTGAGTATTGTGGAGCACTATTTAATGAAAAACATATTGAATAGTTATTCGGTAAAACAAAAAATAGTAAAGCAAAACATAACCTTTGTTTCCAATAAATTTATCCAAACTCATGATGAGCTTTCTCCTGTTTTTTTCTTATTCGAAAAATGGGATGAAAAAAATCTACTTTCTCAGGCTTTTGATCGTTTAAAACGACTGATTGATTTGATTGTACAAGCTATTTCGTTTCAAGGGAATGCTATGGAATTGGAATATTTATTTTCGGCAAAGAAATTGATTCAAAAAGTAGAAAACAAACTAACTAAAACGGATTACATTCAAGACATCAAAACCTTGAAATTCTTGTTTTTTCAATTATTTAAAGCCGAATCGGTTGCGTTTATTGGAGAACCTCTTTCAGGATTACAGTTAATTGGAATGCTAGAGACAAGAGCTTTGGATTTTGAAAATGTTATTTTAGTCTCGGTAAACGAAGGAGTTTTACCAAAATCAAATTCGGCAAATAGTTTTTTTCCTTACGAATTAAAAAGACTCTATGAGTTACCTACTTACAAAGAAAAAGAAGCAATTTATGCCAATCATTTCTACCGATTGATGCAAAGAACTTCCAAAGCCTTTTTATTGTATAATAACTCGACTAGTGGAATGGGTTCTACTGAAAAAAGTAGATACATTGAGCAATTGAAAGAAGAGCTGAAAGACCAAAAGCAGATTGAAATTTCTGAAAAAATAATTAGTGTTGATATCGTCAATAATAAAGTGGATTATAACACGGTTTCTAAAAGCGAAAAAATAATTGAAAACCTTCAAAATTTAGCCGAATATGGACTTTCTCCTTCTGCATTGAACAAATACATTCAATGTCCGCTTGACTTCTATTACAGTTATGTAGTAGGATTGAGGCAGGAAGATGAAGTAGAAGAAACGATTGAAGCCAGCACATTTGGGAATGTGATTCATAAAGTATTGGAGGAATTATACAAACCCTTACTCAATAAAATCCTTATTCCTGAAGATATTGAAGGGTTAAAAAAGAAATTGGACGAAGAACTGGAAGCACAATTTAAAGAAATATACTCGGATCATTACGACACAGGAAAAAACTACTTGTTTTTTCATGCTGCCAAAAAGAATATTCTAGCTTTTTTGACTCAAGAAAAAAAGCTGGTGAAAGACAATGAAGTCATAATTGTAGGCTTAGAAAAAAAGGCAGAAAAAGCTTTTCCTGTGGAAATAAATGGGAAAACAATTCAAGCCAAGCTAAAAGGAACTATTGACCGAGTAGACAGAGTAAACGGAGAGTTGAGAGTAATCGATTACAAAACTGGAGTTGTAAATGCAAATGAATTGGAATTGAAGGATTTAGAAAAAATCATTAGCGACACCAATAAATCCAAAGCATTTCAGTTAATGTTTTACGGATTATTGATGGAAGACGAACTGAAAGAAAACGAACGATTTACTTCGGGAATAATCTCTTTCAAACGTTTGAATAATGGATTGCTAGAATTATTATTTGCCGAAGGAAGAGGTCCTAAAAAAACAACTTGGCAACCTTCTCCAGTCGAGCGAGAAGAATTTAAGGGCAAACTACAAGAATTGGTTCAGCAAATTTTTGATACTTCACTAACGTTTGAGCATAATGAGAAAGCTAAGTATTGTGAGTATTGTTAAAATCTTAATAACAATCAATCAAATAACCTCCATTTAAGCCCAAATTTAAACGATCTATCCTGATGAGGGTAACTAGTAGTAGCTAAGTAGTTTTTACCTAATTCTTTTTTGAACAAACCACTATTTACATGAGTTGCAGTTATAAAAAATGAAAAACTGTTTTTTAAGTAAAACTCAGCAAACACATCTATTATTGGGTAATTTCCTACTTTTTGTTTTTCTTGAATATAGAATTTATCTAAAGCTGGATTGTAAGCTTTTGCATAAAAGCTAGAGTAGTACAATACATTAATTCCTGCATCAAATACCAATTGTTTTTTAAATATTTTTCCTTTGAAATAAAGCTTATTGAAAGTAACAAAGTTTGGTACTTCAATCGTTTGTTTTGCAAACACATCTTGAAAGCGAACAGACGATAATAAAAAGAAATTCATGGAAATTCTAATCTCTTTTTGAAATGTAATTCCTAAAACCGAAACAGCTGTTTGATCAATTTGAGATGCTGTATCCCAAAAAATTGCATTGGATTGAGATTCAAAATCTAACGTTATACTCGTTTGAGTATTAAAATTACGACCTGTTAAATTAGCCTTTAGGATTGAATTCCTGTTGTTCACTCTATTCCACTGATAATGGTTAGACACATAGTTGTCATAAAACAATTCGGGTTGGTTCGTACCAAAGTTTAAATTAGCTTGGTAGGCATTAAAAATAGGCCAAGTCGAATCTACATAACTCATTTTATTTTCAAAACTAAACGATTCGTACTTCCCATTTGAAGCAATAAAATTAGCTTCAGATTTGAATTCCATTTTATATTTTTTGGTGTAAAAACTTCCGTAAATTAAATTTTCGAAATGCGCCTTAAAAGGAGAATAACTAACATATTCAAAATAATTTTGCCCAATTCCTGCACTTACTATAGTGTTATTTTTAATGTAATCTACTCCTATCTTATGCGATATTCTCTCAAGATTTAAACTGTCTTGAGTTGTTAGAGAATCGTAATTATAATCGTTAAAAAAACCATTATTTGCAAATACATAAAAAGATTGTTTAGTTCTTTTATATCCCAAAGATTGAGACAACTGAAAATAACCGACAGAATCATTTTTTGATTTGGAAAGGCTGTAAGAATGCTTATAGTTAACCTCCAGTATTTTTAAATCTAAGTTATTGGAACTTGTAGAAACTGCCGATTGCATTTGAATGGGAAATGTAGTTTTTATGTTCGCATTACTCGAATCTAACAAAGAAAAAAAGTTGGAGTCTGCCACCCCTCCATTTATGTCGTTATTCCTTTTGTAATTCTTGAAATCAACCTCAAAATTATAGCGTTTATCTTTGGGTAAAAAAGCAAGAGAGATTTCAAGATTGGATAATGTAGCTGCTTGTGTACTATAAGTTCCCAAAGAATTTGTTTTTAACAAGGAAGCCTTCCCTAATAAGTTTTTACTTAATTTTTGATGATGTTGTAAGTCAAAATAGTTCTCTTTTCCAGAACCTAAAACATAAAAAACATCTGTGTAAGTCTTTGAATTACTTTGGCTCGAAAATAAACTCCTTACCGAAGGATTATTATCGTCAAAAGGAGAGAAAAGATTAAATTTTGCTTGCCCCAGGTTACTCAGATATACTTCATTATAATTTCTGTAATCCGAAATATGGGAGTATACATTTATGTAATTAGTATCTACTAGTTGCGATTGCCCGTAGAAACTAACAATAAAAAACAAACTTGTAATTAACTTTTTCATTCTTGCATTAAAAGTACTCATTAACGGAAACAAACCCAATATTGATACATTTTATTTGAAAAGTTTCGCGAATTGAGTTTTCTCAAGCGGATATTTATTAAATGTTCCAATAGCTTTGGCTATTAATATTTCTTCTCCGTCTTTTTCTACAAATATTTCTGCTGTAGATGAAATAAGTTTTTTACCTTCAAAATCCACTTTTCCTTTACCCAATAATTTGTCGCCCAAAAACACAGGTTTAAAATAATTTATTTTGAACTCTACAGTAGAGACCAAAGCTCCTTTTTGCAAAGACAAAGAAAGGGCAGCCGAACCCAAAACGGAATCCATGAAACCTGCTACAACTCCGCCATGACAGACATTAGGAGAACTAAGGTGTTTTTCTAAAACAACCATTCTATAAATTGATTCTCCGGGTAGTTCCACGGTTAGTACCATTCCATTTTCCTTAGAAAATTGATTGATTCTTTTGTAAATTTCTATCGGGTTATCAAACATTGTTAATATGTATTTAGAGTTCAAAGATAGAAATAGTTTGGTTTAGTTTTTAGATAATAGAAAGTATTGTTAACTTTACGTTTAGTGATAATTAGGCTTAATTAATCTATCAATACAACAACAAAATGGCGTGTAAAACTGTACAAGAATCTGTCAAAGAAATATTTACCAAATACTTGGAGAAAAACGGGCACAGAAAAACGCCAGAAAGATTTGCAATCTTAGGCGAAATCTTTGACCATCCAGAGCATTTTGATGTAGAAGAGTTATACACATTAATGAAAACCAAGAACTACAGAGTAAGTAAAGCAACCATTTACAACACTATAGATCTTTTATTGGCGTGTAACTTGATTAGAAAACATCAGTTTGGAAAAAACTTGGCACAATATGAAAAATCTTATCAGTACAAAAAGCATGATCACATTATAATTACCGATACCGAAGAAGTTATAGAATTTACCGATCCTATGATAAACGAAATCAAAGCAATGGTAGAAAAAAAATATGATATAAAAGTTTTACATCACTCGCTTTACCTTTATGCTCAAAAAAACAATTAATATGAATCTAATTTACACCATAGATAATTCTGAACAAGGAATACTAATTTTCAATTTGAGTGGAAAAATACTTTCTAAAGAAGATTCTGAATCGATTTCAAATGAAATAGACGAAAACATTGAAAAAGGAAACATCCATGTTATTCTTCATTTAAAAGAGCTAGATTACATAAACAGTACAGGACTTAACTTTATCATTTCTTCTTTTACAAAAATGAGAAATGAAGGAGGAGAACTTGTTATTTCTTCTGTTTCTCAAAAAGTAGAAGACTTGTTGGTCATTACTAAACTCAATACAATATTTACTGCTTTTAAAACTTTATCCGAAGCAAAAGACAGTTTTTCAAAATAAATATCAAATAAAAACAAACTACCAAACACTTTATAAATGGGATTAGACGTATTATTAGGACTTCAATGGGGAGACGAAGGAAAAGGAAAAATAGTTGATGTACTTACACCTAAGTATGATATTATAGCACGTTTTCAAGGAGGACCAAATGCAGGGCATACACTTGAATTTAATGGAATAAAACACGTTTTACATACTATTCCTTCAGGAATATTTAGAGATAATGTGATGAATGTGGTAGGAAACGGAGTTGTAATTGATCCTATTATTTTTAAAATAGAAATTGATGCACTTACAAAGATGGGAGTGAATGTAAATGACAAACTGTATGTTTCTAAAAAAGCTCATTTAATTTTACCAACTCACAGGTTGCTTGATGCTGCATCAGAAAAAGCAAAAGGTAAAGAAAAAATTGGTTCTACATTGAAAGGAATTGGTCCGACTTACATGGATAAAACCGGTAGAAATGGATTGAGAGTAGGAGATATATTAAGCTCTAAATTTGAAGCAAAATATGAAGAGTTGAAAAATAAACATTGTAAAATGTTGGATTTTCAAGACTTTGAATATGATTTGACTGAAATGGAGGCTGAATGGTTTAAAAGCATAGATTTTCTAAAGACATTAAATATTATTGATAGTGAGCATTTCTTGAATAGCCAATTAAAAGAAGGATTATCTATCCTTGCAGAAGGAGCTCAAGGAACTTTACTAGATGTTGATTTTGGTACATACCCATTTGTTACTTCTTCTAATACAACTAGTGCAGGTACAGCAACTGGACTAGGTATTGCACCCAATAAAATAGAAAAAGTAAACGGAATATTTAAAGCTTACGTAACAAGAGTTGGAAACGGTCCTTTCCCAACAGCACTGACTGATAAAACTGGGGAAGACATGCAGAATGCAGGTCATGAATTTGGTGCTACAACAGGAAGGCCAAGACAATGCGGATGGTTAGATTTACCAGCATTGAAATATGCTATCATGATTAATGGTGTTACTGAGCTTAGTATGATGAAAGCAGATGTATTGTCTGGTTTTGATCCAATAAAAGTGTGTACGCATTACAAAATTGGGGATGATTTGTACGATTATTTCCCATTTGATATTTGTGACGAAGAAATTGAGCCTGTTTATATCGAGTTTAAAGGATGGTCAGAAGATTTGACAAAAATGGATTCTATAGAACAAATACCAGGGGAATTAAACGATTACATTGAGTTTTTGGAGCATGAATTAGAAACTCCAATCACAATAGTATCGGTAGGTCCAAACAGAACACAAACATTACTTAGAAAAAAGTAATACCACAAGGTTTTTTACGTTCAGTGTACAATTAAACCTAAAACAAGATTTGAAAATTAAATCAAAATATAAATTTAAAGCAACTTTAATCTCATCCATTAAAGTTGCTTTTTTTGTGCTAATTGGTTTCAATTCCTCTTCTCAAGTATTTAATGATTCCTTATTGAACGATACTTCCAAGAATGTCATCAATATTTTGGGGGCAGATTCTTTTGAGGATGACGAAGGAAATCTTGATGTTGCCAAATTTGTTGGAAACGCAAGGTTTAGTCAAGACAGTGTATTCGTGAGGTGTGATGTGGGATACCTAGAAACAAAACTTCAATACCTGAAAGCAATTGGAAATATAATTGTAAACCAGGGCGATTCCTTATTTTTATATGGAGATTCTTTGAATTATGACGGAGAAACAAAAATTGCAATTGTAAGAGGAAATGTACGATTGGTAAAAGGAGACATGACACTTTCCTCCTCTTCATTAATCTATAATTTAAACACAAACTTAGCCTTCTATTCGAAGGGTGGAACTGTAGTGAGTAAAAAAAACAACAATACGCTTACTAGTACAAAAGGTTATTATTATTCTGATTACCAAAGTCTTTCATTCAAAGAAAATGTAGTATTAACCAATCCAGAATACACCATGACATCTGATACTTTGGATTATAATGAAATCTCAGAGATTGCCTATTTCTCAGGGAATACCTTTATTAAAGGAGAAGAAAATCTTATTTTTTGTAAAAGTGGATATTACGATACAAAAAATGATATTTCAGAATTTAATCAGGATGCATACCTTATCTCTGACGGACATAAAATTGAAGGTCAAAAGCTATATTACGATAGAAATACTGGTTTTGGAAAAGCTATAGACAAAGTAACCTTGACCGATACAGCTAATAAAATTATAGTTAACGGAGATTTTGCAACTAGAAATGAAATTAACAACACCTCTTTTGTAACTGGTAATACTTTTTTAAGCAAATGGTTTGAAGAAAAAGACACACTATTTCTTTCTGCTGATACTGTAAAAGTCGTAAAGAATGAATTGACTAAAAAGAACAGTATGTATAGCTATCATTCTGTTCGATTTTATAAAAAAGACATTCAAGGTGTATGTGATTCTATGGTTTTTCTTCAATCCGATTCTGTATTACAACTGTATTATGATCCGATAATTTGGTCGGAAAACAGCCAAATGAAAGGAGATACTATTTTTGTTCATATAGCAAATAATAAAATTGACAAACTAAATTTTAGAAAAAATTCTTTCATAATAGATGCTATCAATTTCTTTGATAGCATTACAAAAAGCCTTGTTTACACCAAAAAATACGACCAAATAAAAGGGAAAAACATTACAGCATATTTTACTCAAGATTCTATAAGAAAAGTAATTGTGAAAGGAAATGGACAAAGTATTTTCTTTACAGGAGAGGGTGAGAAAAGAAAACAGGGATTAAATAGAATTGATTGTAGTGACATTGAAATAAGATTTGATGAAAATAAAATTGATGAAATTCTCTTTATAAAAGAACCTGCTGGAAAGTTAATTCCAATTCAAGATGTAAAAAGTGAAGAAGAGAAATTAAAAGGTTTTATGTGGAAAATTGAACTCAAGCCCTTATCAAAAAATGATTTAATAAAGAAAAAAATAGTTGTCACTGATAAAAATCAATTAATAAATGAATAATTCTCTTTTGATATTAAAAAACAACAGACTGTTTTGGGGAGTAATTTTACTTTTTACACTAATCTATGTAAGGGGTTTATTTAATATCATTTACGGAATAGATGCTAGTATTTATGCCTCTTTAAGTGCAGAAATGTCAGAATCTAATAATTGGCTTCAATTGTATCACAAAGGAAATGATTACTTGGACAAGCCTCCATTGCATTTTTGGTTATCTGCTGCTTCATTTAAATTATTTGGTATAAGTAGTTTTACTTATAAGCTTCCTTCGTTTCTATTTACAATTTTAGGAACTTATTCTACTTATAAATTAGGAAAGTTATTATATTCTTCTCAAATCGGAAAGCTCTCTGCACTATTTTTTTACACTTGTTTTTCAATTATATTAATAAACCAAGATGTAAGAACAGATACTATTTTGGTAGGAATAATTGTTTTTGCTTTGTGGCATTT
>TARA_B110000091_G_scaffold55429_1_pt1 | contig 13077 bp, 10 predicted proteins | sample TARA_B110000091 | Tara Oceans TARA_B110000091 (sample SAMEA4397278) | marine metagenome | biome: Polar Biome; feature: [DCM] deep chlorophyll maximum layer (ENVO:01000326); material: water (ENVO:00002006), including particulate matter (ENVO:01000060) such as... | depth 35 m
CAAACGTCATCATGTTTCGCAATATACTCGAAGGCGCGTTTGAGATGCTTGAACTTGTTTGGCTGACCCACAAGAAAGGTATGCAGACAAATGGGCATACAGCGGGCGTTGGTGGCACCTTCTTCATATAGCACGTCAAACTGATCGATAATCATGTCACCGAATGCTTCCGACGACACACCGCAATTCATAAACGCAGGAATATCATTTAGTTCTAAAGTGTATGGCACTGAGATTAAACGATTCATCGGCGTATTAAATCTACATGGGTGGTCGTCGTGCGTATAGTCACAGAGGTACTCTACGCCATATTCCTCCAACAATCGCGGGGTGTTATCGGTATGGGTGAGAAACGGTGACAGCCAACCTTTTGTTTTACGACCAAGCACTTCTTCCATCGATTTTAGCACAGACTCCAAAACTAGCCGTTCCTTTTCCTCACTGAGCATACTCAGTGAACCATCAGACTCACGTATGTTACCAATCCAATTGGCCGGAGCATTATTGATGCCATGGCCGATCCAGGCCCAATTACGCTTCTGGCCCTCTTCGATAATGCGAGGGTACTCTCGAATAATATCACTGTTAAGGCAGACGGTGCCTCGCATTCCCAGATCATCCATTAAATCCATCATCCGATACAGTCCAACGCGATTGCCGTAATCTCGCCAACCATAGTTAAGCGAATCAGGACTAAAGCCCACGGTGCCGGGTACTAAAGCTGTGCCAGGTATATCTGCGGGAAAGTGTTCGATATTAACATAGGGCATTACTGCTACCCGCGCACCTCCAGGAAGTTTGAGTGGTTCTCGGTCGATAATAGGTTGATAATCAAAATGTGGTGACTGAGTTAAATCTGTCATACTCTTCTCCGTAGGCATTTTCAGATTTAATAGGCTAGCACACTTTTCCGTATAAAACATAACAACATATCATTAGCATTAATGTCGGAGTAAACTATAAGAATTATGCTTTTTTGGTTTAACAATACGCTTTTGTCATAATCAAAGTGCGAGCAAGCTGTGCGGGTAAAAATAATACAAATATTTTCTGTGTAAACCGAATTAAATACAACGGGAGCAAGGGTGAGAGACGTAATCGTATCCGGTATAGGAATGACCAATTTTGGCAAATTCCTCGATCGTGGCCTCAAGTCACTTTCTGAAGAAGCTGTGGCTGCGGCACTCAGAGATGCGGGTGTCATACCTGACCAAGTCGAGCAAGTCGTTTTCGGAAATGCAGCCTCGGGAGTGGTCACGGGCCAAGAAATGATTCGTGGACAATCAGCGTTACGCAACACCGGGCTCGACGGGGCGCCGATGTTCAACATCGAGAACGCATGCGCCTCAAGTAGCTCTGGCTTTCATCTAGGATGGCTTATGATCGCCAGCGGTCAAGCTGAGTGCGTCGTCGTTGTCGGTAGTGAAAAGCTGACCCATGAAGACAAAGCAGTCTCGTTCAGTGCCTTCGCGGGTGCAGTTGATATTGAAGAGCCTTTGCCAGAGGGGTTTAAAGAAGGCTCCGGCTCTCTCTTCATGGATATTTATGCCGTCAAGGCCCGTAAGTGGCTGATAAGTAATGATGGGAGTGCAGAGGACTTTGCACGCGTTGTGGTCAAAAGTCGACATGCTGGCAGCCTTAATCCGATTGCGCAGTTCCGCCAAGAAACAACAATAGAAGCGGTACTGCAAAGTCGGGTCGTGTCTGACCCGCTAACGCTCTTTATGTGCTCCTCTATTGGCGATGGCGCAGCCGCAATCGTGCTAACTTCTGAGACATTTGCTAACAAGCTCGACACACCCAATATTCGTGTGCAAGCGTCTGTTGTTGTGACCGCTAAAACGCACGGTGATCGGGAGCTCGTTGCCGTCACCGCAGCTAACAAAGCCTATGAGATGGCGGGCCTTGGTCCTAGGGATCTTAGCGTTGTTGAGCTTCACGACGCCACAGCCCCTGCTGAATTGTTCCATTACGAAAACCTCGGCTTATGTAATCCCGGCGATGCCGTCGCATTGATTCGCTCCGGCGACACTGCAGTCGGCGGGCGTATACCGGTCAACCCAAGTGGTGGGCTCATGAGCCGCGGCCACCCAATCGGTGCAACGGGCGCAGCTCAGATTATAGAGTTAGTCCAGCAGCTACGCGGCACCGCGGGTGCGCGTCAAACCGAGGGTGCAAAAGTCGCTCTCGCAGAAAACAACGGCGGTCAGCTCGCAGGCGATTCTGCTATTGCTGTCGTTACTATTTTATCAGTCTGAGGAAGACTCTATGGCAGGTCGTGTTGCAATTGTTACCGGGGGGGCGCGAGGCATCGGCCTTGGGATCACACGTATGCTTTTGGCAAAAGGCCATCGCCTTGCGATCTGGGATAGCGATGAAGAGGCACTCGCCGCTTTGCCGAAAATTATTGGCTTAAATGCAGATCGCTTAATCGCTCAGGTCGTCAATGTGACGGATAAAGAGGCCGTTGTAAATGCAACTGCCGAGATCACTAATCTATGGAAAACGCCAGATATCCTTGTGAACAACGCAGGAATCACTCGCGATAAGCGTATCGTTAACATGGAAGAGGAAGACTGGGATATCGTCTTAGACGTGAACCTTAAGTCTATGTTTTTATGCTGTAAGGCTGTGATCCCTGGCATGGTTGATGGGGGCTTTGGCCGTATTGTGAATATCTCATCACGTGCTTGGCTCGGCGGCTTTGGTCAGGTCAACTATTCTGCCTCAAAGGGTGGTGCGGTAAGCCTCACACGCACCTTAGCCATAGAGTTGGCACGCAAAGGTATCACGGTGAACGCCGTCGCCCCAGGAATTGTCGATACGCCACTTATCCAAAGCTACACGGCCGGACAGCGTGAGCGCTTGGAAAAATCCGTACCAATGGGTAGAATCGGTCAGGTAGAAGACATCGCGGGTACCGTTGGCTTCCTTGCGGATGAGGCCAATTCCTACGTCACGGGGCAGTTGATCTATGTCTGTGGAGGCCGTTCTCTCTCGAGCCCAAGTGTCTAATAAAATTAGCAGGACAAGATAATGTCAATTATTAACTACCAAAAAGATGGCGCAATCGGGATCGTTGAACTAGATGATCAGGGTGCATTGAATGCTCTCACACCAGAGGGCGTAGCCGATCTACGTAAAGTACTCAAGACCTGTCAAGACGATGTTGACGTACGAGTGATCATTATAACCGGTGCAGGCGACAAAGCTTTCTGCACAGGAGCAAATCTCAAGAGGACCTTTCCACCAGAGCAAAGCTTTGCCAAAGGCGCCTTGACTAGCAAGACAATCGACGCTGAGAACGGCGGTTACACTCGGCTCATGGACTTGAGCGACCTCCTTATTTGGAAGCCTATGATCGCAGCAGTGAACGGCTATTGCCTCGGTGGCGGTCTAGAATTGGCAATGCAATGTGACCTGCGCATCGCATCCAGTAAGGCCTCTTTCGCTCTGCCTGAAGTCAAAGTTGGAAGCGTACCCGCAGCTGGCGGCGTGCAGGCACTGATCCGTGCTATTCCTTCGGCACACGCGATGAAGCTGGCGCTGACTGGAGACCGGATCGACGCCCAAGCGGCGCTATCGCTTGGACTTGTAAGCGATGTCTATGAGCCCGAAGCTCTCATGAATGAAGCTCTCATGATCGCCCAGCGTATTGCGGCAAACGGCCCGCTCGCTGTGCAGATCGTGAAGAAGCTTGCTATTGAGACAAGTCACCTCGCGCCAGCCGATTCCATCTTACAATCCAACATGGCATGGGGCCTATTGCGCGATACTACAGACCGAATCGAAGGACGTGTGGCCTTCATTGAAAAGCGTAAGCCGAACTTTAATGGTAACTAGCCGGCTCGCCCTTTCAGGGAAAGAATACATATTCAATGTAAACTCACTCCCGATCATCCGAAAGATCTTATCCTTTTAAAGCGGATATAGAGAATATAAGGACCAAAAGAGCTACTAAAATATAGTCAACAATCAGGTGTAGTGGATATATTTCCTTTCAGAAGCTCTGAAGCCGTATCGAAATTAGTAGAGTGATGCCCAGCGAATGCTCTGAAGTAACACCCGCACTAGTCCACTTACAAATAATTTCTGGTCGTTGCACGGCTGCAACGCAAAGAATCTATACCGTTTTTTTCTGCAACAGTACACCAACCGACACGGCGTTTAATCATGCACACCCTCCTTCTGAAAAAGGGCAGCGCAGCAAGCAGGTTCTTATTGATAATGGCCGGAGTACTCAATACGCGATTCGATGCCTTAGCATATTGATCACGAGATAGGTAACGAGCGTCTGCCTTCAACTGGCAGCCGTCCCCTCCCCAGCGCAACCACTAGAAAGCAGTGACGGCTTGTTATTAGTGATATACCTGACAAGAAAATTCCGAGGCTCATGGATCGACGTAATCGGCCACCCGAAGTTAACTCAACCTGCCCGTCTTGCCGGGATGCGTAATCTCACGACTAATTGCCACGGTGAGCTGACGGTGATGCACGACCCGATTCGAGTAAAAGCCTCACCACCTGCGTCCCACCGCGGTCTGGGCGCAAATAACGCGGCAACATTGAGTGAAGGGATCTATCTTGAGGCGTAATAGGACTATTTAAGGCCGCACGGCATTTTTTAAGATCGGGAGCACCCGCCAGTTCGACTAACTAGTGGGCATCAAGGAAACCATGCAAAATTTCACAGAATACAACTTTTTCTTCCTTGCCCGCCACTACGTGTGCCACCTCAGGCATAGTCACACCTATAGCATTGCGTAAACCTTCCTCCAAGGGAGTCGTAGTTCGCGGGCCTGTAATTACATCGCGGCCCGCATGAAGAACCAGAGTCGGAACAGAAATATCCTTCATATAAGGACGAATATCATGACTGTTACAGGCCTCTATGAATCGCAAGTGAGCCGTAAGATTATTTTCAAGCACGCCCCAAACCTTGCCGCTACCAAGCAGTTTGTGGCGATTGGCAACGTAGTAATCTGGTCTGAATGAATAGACTGCAACGAGTTCCTGAAATGCAAGAAAGCCAGCTTTCTCGTGCATAGTTCCTAGCGCGTTGAGTTGATCGCGCATACAATCATCTGAGTAGGTCCAGCATCCCATATTCACCATGCAACGGACCAAATCGGGTCTTTTGAGCGCCACCCACTGGCCAATACAGGCGCCGATACCCACCAAGCCGACGAAATAGACTTTGTCCATGCCGAGGTGGTCGAGTAGCCCAATGATGTCGTCAGCGTGCAACTCAGTACTCGGCGTAACCCTGAGATCATCATCCGACTCGCCAATTCCCCGGTAGTCAATTAACAATACCGAATACTTATCTGTCATACCACGCGCGAGAAATTTCTCGCGTCCATGACAAAAGGTGTCCCACCCTCCCACATAAACGGCCGGCGGCCCATCCCCATGAAGCTCGTAATACATGTTGTGATTATTAATTGTCGCGGTTGGCATCGCGAGTATTCAGTTAGTTAAAGGGAAATGTTCGTCAAAATGAGCAATCACATCGGTCAAGGTCGTTACATCGGCATAACGTCTACCCACGTCACGCAGGTTACTCCAGTGCGCCTCTTCAGTTTGATCACCGCAGCAATCTTCAGGCACAACGGTGCGATAACCATAAGAAAAGCTGTCGACAATTGATGCCCGAACGCAGCCCGATGTGGTACACCCGGTAATGATAGTAGTATCTATGCAGTGCTTTGTAAGCCAGGCATGGATAGGGGTCTGGAAGAAAATAGATGGCGCAGTTTTAGTAAATTCAAAAATATAGTCCGGGTCTGATATCCTTGGATCAATATCTATATGGGGATGGCCATGAAAAAAGCTACCATCATAAAGCGAGGCAATCTTCCAATAAGCCATGTCGTCACGGCTCTGCCAGGCCACGTTGCATGACGCAATGGGGATTCCGCGCCGGCGAGCTTCAGCTATTAGCGTGGAGGTATTATCCACCGCTCGCTGCACATGCGAAGACCGTCCTAGTGGACTTGCAGCGTCTGTAAACCCTTTTTGAAAATCGACAACTAGTACCGCCGGTCGATCACCGAATCCTATAGGTTCCTGTCCATAACCAGCTTCTTCAAATTCGTCCATAGCAACTCGTCCTTATTGTGGTGATAGTAATTAGGCTCATTGCATTGAATATAAAATGTCTGGACATTTCAAGTAGATTGTTTCGAATCTTTATTGTTTGTTGCGAGGCAACTAAATGTAATTTATCCGGTAACAATAGAGTCCAGTGCTACCTAATTTCACCGAATCATTTAGCCAAAAAGTTCTCTTGTCTGCCAACGACCCAGTGTTACTAGAGATTGAGATCAAAAATCCCACAACCGACCATCACATCCGTGGCTTTATGGTACCTAAATCCAATGAACTTTTTGAGAAGAATACAACCTAGGGCGTATTTCTCTCTATCGAAATTGATTCGTAACTCACGGCCATGCGGATTAGATTTTTGGTTTGTGTTGGGGTGTCTGGAAATAATTGTGCGATAATGACATCTAGGAATACTTGCGATGCGCTTTGCTGTGTGCCGCTAATAGGGGATGGTATCGGCACAGATAGCGATGATGCCAGAAACGACGTTAGCCATATTGCAATGATTAACGCCACGACTGAGAACTACCGATGAGATAATTTTCGGGTTGGGAGCTAAGTAACGCTGAAAAATTTTCTGCAGGACAATAGCAGGTCCGCGGCAGCACGAAACCTATGGATTGGCTATCTGTTTGTCGTATTTGGGTCAATAATGCTCGCTAGTAAAGGTATTTTTGCCAAGCAGCTGTATAGCCTAGGAGTCGATTTTGAAACGGTAGCAGCGACTCGTTCTGCACTGGCCGTGCCCGGGTTCGTTGTCATTGCTTTTGTATCGGGTTCATTTCGGGGTGGTGTCCGTCTAAAACGGTCTCATGCCGCCGCTGCAATAGGTGCAGGCCTGATTTGCTATTACTTAGGCTCCATGGCCAATTTCTACGCCCTTACCCTTATTGACGCCAGTGTCGAGCGAGCGCTGCTATTTACCTACCCCGCGCTGGTCATCTTGCTTGGTGTACTCCTGGGCCTTGAGTCTTTGACCAAATCGACCATGGTGGCCCTATTAACGACCTTTAGTGGTATTGCGTTAGTTATAGGCATTGACGCAGACGCGCTAAATACTGATCTTGGAGGTGCGCTCTGGGTCTTTTTTTGCGCAACCACAATTGCGATTTACTTTTTAGTCAATGCCAAATTGAGCCCTGAAATGGGCAGCGCGATGTTTACTTTGCTAGCCATGGGTGCCGCAGGTGCCGCTTTTGCGGCTCACTATGAACTTCGCCATGGTTGGATCGATTTAAGCTTGTCTGCCGAAGCCTGGGCTTGGCTAGGGGGCCTGATACTAGTTGCTACTATTGTACCGCTGTCGCTTATAGCCGAGGGCTTACGACGTATCGGTTCACAGCGAGCCGCATTTGCCAGTACGATTGGTCCTCCAGCGGCGGCCGTAATGGCAGTGGTTTTTTTAGATGAGGAAATTACAGCCCCTCAATTACTGGGCATCATGGTGGTCGTGAGTTCAATTGTCTACCTTGAGGTTATGTCGCAACGAAGTAGCAATATATCGGTTTAAATCACTTCAAATCTCCGAGTATTATGCGGATAGCGGTCAATAAAATACAGAGAGACCATTATGTTAGTGTTGCGCATAGGCTATGCGGCAGACTTACGGGCGAAGATGAGGATATACCGGTACCATGTACTTCGAAGCTTAGTCTATCGCCACGCACATACTACCCGCGTTAATACTAAGTTTGTCTAGATAGCAGCATGTTTATGCTGCCTTCCCAAGGATATCTAGAAAAAGTTATATGGCAAGAAAGCATCACAGCTCTATGAGGCTGAAAAGTGATTACAGATCGGCATCAAAACCCGCACAGAAGCATAGTTTGGGGGATATCGACCCATATAGGCCGCCGGGTAAATACTGATTGTCTTAACGCTATAGATTAAAAAAAACCGGGCCATTGCCCGGTTTTTTTTAATCGGCTAAGGCTAGAACATAAACTCGAGCTCTACACCTGCAGAACGCCGTGCGCCTGGAGTAACAAACCCGCCACCAAATTCTGGTGCTAGAATCACCTCAGCAATGAATTTCTCATCAAGTATGTTACGCGCAAAGCCAGAAAGTCGCCAGTTGTCGCCACTGACGCCGACGCGTAAGTTCATGATACCGCGTGAATCCACCTGGGTATTGCTCAGGCTTGTTCCCAGGCCACCAAACAAAACAGCTGGCACTTCCAGTGGAAGCCCCTCAAAGTCTCCCGCTCGCGGCACATCAAGGTCACTACCTTGCGTGACGTGATAGAAAATTTCACCCATATGCTCGTACTCAACTCTCGCCATAAGACCCAAATTGCCCCAATCCTGCTCCCAAGTCAGCGCGATGTTTGCTGTGTATTCCGCCAAGTTGGGAATGTCATTGCCCGCGACATAGGGTCGGACGGTCATCTTATCGATCTCACCGCCAATCCTGCTATACCCTGCATCTATGCGGAGAGACTCTGCTGCTTGCCAGGAAGCTCCAATCTCAAAGCCCTTAACCGTAGCTTCGTCGATCGCCTGAACCGTTCGCATCAAACCAAAGGGACCCACGTAAAATTCGAAGAATTGCATGTCGTCCACATCGGTGTGAAATAGCGCACCATTTAGCTGCAAGCTTCCATCAAGAACGTTTGAGGTAAAGCCAACCTCAAATGCACTTGTGGTTTCTTCCTCGTAAACCTCAGGCGCAGCAATCGGCAAGCCATCCGGATTGACCAAATATAGTTCGATTGTTGCTGTTCCACCAAGGTTGTTAAAGCCCCCCGTTTTGAATCCTACACCCCAAGAGGCAAACAGTGTCGTATCGTCACTCATATCGTAGGTTAAACTGACCTTAGGTTGAATAGCATCAAACGTCTTGCTTCGGTCGGATACCGTGGCGCTAACGGCTCCTGTGTCTAAATCGATGAAAGCGGGATTCCAAGGGGTGCCAGTGAGTGGAACACCGTTAAGCGTACAACCACCCTCAAAAAAGGTTTGGCAATAATCGATATTAGTCGATAAATACCCATCTGCTGGGCTGGGCACCTTATTTTCGACCTCGCGTTTTTCCCGGTCATAGCGAACTGCAAACGCCAACTCCATTTGATCCGAAACGTCGTAGTTTATAGATCCAAATACCGCACTAACATCGGTAGTAAAGTCATCCAGCACCAATGCATCAGTTAACTCATTAACAAAACTTCTAGGAAGATAGGCACGGTTGTCATCTTCAAGCTGCGCCACACCCACCCTGCGCTCAATATTCAAAAAGTACGCGCCGACCTGCCAGCGAAGTGGTCCATCACCGCTAGATGTTAACTGGACTTGCACACTCATGTCTTCCTGATTGCGCTCTTGGTACTGATAACCGTCACATGTAGTAGGGCTATAAGGTGGAAAGAACGGATTCCCCCCAGGACCGAAGCCCGCGAGGTTAAATGTCGGTTGTGCCATCGGAGTCGCATCCCCAAGAAAGACAGAACGCTCAATTGCAGTCTGCTTACAGTGATCTTTGGCATCATAAAAATTAAAGGCTCCCGATGTTCCGTCAGCGATAAAATGTTGCTCCATATCAGAGTAGAGCATCCAAGCGCTCAATGTGCCGATATCTAATTCCTTATCCACCTTAATCGAAAACTCTATGGTCTCTTGCTCATTTTCAGGATCAACATTGGGAGAGTAGACGAACTCAAAGTCATTTACATCTATGGAGGCAGCCTCGGGAACTACGCCGAAATCTCGAACACCCTCAAGTGCGCCAACAAAATACGGAAGCTCAAAGGCGGCATTAAATGATATTGCTCCAGCCTCAACTTTAGAGTAACGCAACTTGGTATCTATGCTGAGGGTATCACTAGGATCAAACACTAATCGTGCGGTGATCCCAGTCTCTTCATAATCATCTACCACCTTATCGTTTAGATAGACATTTTTCTGGAACCCATCGGTTGTGCGATGATCCAAAGTCAATCGGCCAGCGACATTTTCACCCAATGGCCCCGCAATCGTAGCCAGCCCGGTGTAGGTAGCATTCTCAGCAGCAGACACCTTAATCTTACCTTCAAACTCGTCAGAGGGCCTCCGAGTTGACATAATCACAGCGCCGCCAGCAGCAGAGCGTCCATATAGCGCTCCCTGCGGCCCTTTTAACACTTCGATCTGTGTCAGGTCGGGGTACTCACGGTTAAAGGCAGACGGATTGGTATATAAGATTCCATCGACGATGAACGCGAAGTTGGTCTCGCCGTCACGGGCACCATAGATTCCGCGGATAGAAAGCGAACTGTCGCCCGTCTCTACTGATTGAGTGAAGGTCACACCCGGAGTCATGGCGATAAAATCCTGCGCGCGCGCAATGCCCATGTTGGCGATTTGATTTTCGGTGAATGCAGTAATCGTCGCAGGGACGTCCTGCAGCGTTTCTGCCCTAGCTCTTGCAGTAACAATAATTTCTTCTAACTGCTGACCGTAAGCTAATCCCGATACTAAAAAAGCGCCAGTAGATGGCACTGCTAACATTGCTGCTAGAACAACCGTCCTAAATTTTGACTCAATCATATCTGTATCTCCCGTTGCAAATATTAAATAAGTGTCTACTTAACTCAAAATAAGATACTGATGTAACAGACATCAGTCCCGTGACTAAACAAGCGGATTTTCGCCACTCATATAGACATACACCTCTTGAAACTTGTCGCCCCGAACACGCCAGAAGTTGGTATTATGAAGCAGCGTTGTATTGCCGTCTGAGTCAACCAACTCGGCTACAAATGAAGCCACTATCCGACCATTTTTTTCATCTATAGTGCATACAAAATCTCTATGAATAATAGTTTCGAAGCTATCCATAAAATCGACAAACATTCTACGAATAGCGTCTTTTGTATCGTGAACAACGAAAACATTCTGAACCGTCAACATAGCATTGTCGTGGAAACAATCCATTACCGCATCTAGATTCTTAGCGTCCACGCTAGCGAAATACTTCTCGAGCGCTAACTCGACGAGCCCTTGCCGATCGAGTGAAGATTGATATTGCATCTGTGACCCCCTAAGTCGGTCATAAAATTATTAAGTGATTGGTTAGACCTATTGACAATGCTAACCTTTATTTAAGTAAGTTATCACCGCTCATATAAACGAAAACTTCTGTAAACTTACCATCGCGCAAATAGAAGCGATTACAGTTTTCATAACGTAATTCAGTGCCATCAGGAGGCGTAATCTCGACTGAAAACTGAGAGCAAATTGACTGCGCTTCAACATCAGTAGTATGTACAAAGTTACCATGCCATATATGCGTGAAGCCTTCAAAAAGGCCCTTAAACATTGTAGCGATCCCTTCATCTCTACCCTCATGCACGGTCATAGAGGTAACTTCGGTAAGCACCGCATCAGAATGAAAACAATCTAGAACTTGATCAAGATTGTGTCGGTCCACTCCATCAAAATAGCGCTTGGTAACAATGTCTATATAGTATTCATATGGCAGAGTATTCATTTAACCCCTCGTGGCAAAGCCTGTCTATTGGTTAGGTATTCTGGATAAAATCATTGCGTCATTGGGCATCTCGGGTGTCGGGAACGCCCGCTTGCTATGTGTCAATCCTGTTTCTAAAAACACTTCGCAAAGTTTGTACGCTATCAGGCCCGGATTAACTACCGGCACGGGTAAAACCTCCTGCAAATACGCATGAGACTGATGCATAGTGGTGGAGCCAAGGACAATAACGTCGGCCTTGTCTTCGTCTATGGCTCTTAGACATTCTTGCTCTAGCTTTTTGAAAATCACCTCTTCCTTGCCAGCCAAAAGCTCCTCAAGATCAGGCCTAGTGTCAATAGAACGCAGGGAGGCACAGCGCGCTTCAAGCTTGTATTCAGATAGTATTTTCTTATACATATGAAACCACTGGTCCCACATAGTAATTACGGTAAATTTGTGTCCTAACATGCATGCCACGTGAAAAGCAGCCTGTCCAGGGCCCAATACAGGGATAGTCAGTCGCGACCGCAATGCATACAAACCAGAGTCACTCACAGTATCGATGCATACTGCATCATAACCCTCATCTTGAGCCTTGAGCCCTGCCTCAAAGACACTCATGTCCATCAGCATTGTGTCGTAATAGCTATCGCCGAGCGCTGCACCCCACGATACCGCGACAAAATCGACTGACATATTGCCATCAATCATTTCAGGGGGTAATTGCAGCGCACGATTAGCCACACCAGCGTCGTCCATAGGTATCGGTACTATTATTTTTATTCGTTTACTCACTAAATATTTCCTCGCGCGCCGGTCTCTAATTTACGACTGCAAAGTAAATTACTTTTGGAGTGCAAAATATCCACTAATTTGCAATCGCTGAGCAGTCCTCAATACTTTAAGCCTAATGATCTTACATTATCCAACTTGTAATTGTCCAGACTAATGGTAAATGCCTATATATCTAACGTTTACCTAGTAAATATTATTTATAACTCAAATGTACCCTCGATATATTTTTGTTTACTTTGTCACCAAAAGACGACTAAGTAGCGCCAGATGAAAAGCGAGGCACAATAAAAACATACTCCTTATTTCGGGCTCAAACATATCTAATTAACCGCATTTTTAAAGGTCGGCTTTACCGGTGCAGGAAGATGGGTTTCTGCCTCACAGCGGCTACGAATATCTTCTAAGTCACCGCCAAAATTGAACAGACTTGGCTCGCCAGCAGCTGATTTTAATTCAGCCCTTAATTCCTCCGTCTTTGCCACATCCACAGCCCCATCGAGTGCCAGCACGACACCGTAACGCTTAGCGCCCTCCATGGTAACTAAACGGCGGCTGACATCTTGACGAACCAACTCCGGATCGCGAGCAAACGGATCACCCCAGCCTCCTCCACCCCAGGTGTTAAAATACAAAACATCACCGGTCTTAACTTTGACACCTTCAACCTTCCCTGGGAGCCACTCTTCAGAACCATCAGATCGAACAATCTTTTTGGTTGATCTTAAGCC
>TARA_B110000091_G_scaffold56590_1_pt1 | contig 13066 bp, 11 predicted proteins | sample TARA_B110000091 | Tara Oceans TARA_B110000091 (sample SAMEA4397278) | marine metagenome | biome: Polar Biome; feature: [DCM] deep chlorophyll maximum layer (ENVO:01000326); material: water (ENVO:00002006), including particulate matter (ENVO:01000060) such as... | depth 35 m
TTCATCGCAATGTTTTGCAAATTTCTTATAATAATTCTTATTAAAAAAGTCAAGATTCTGTTTCGCCTTTTTGTGCCATGAAATGCAATCATTTGTATAAGAAAAAAACGGGGTAAGATCATAACCGCCGCCTACCCACCATTCGGTAATCTCTTTTTTCTTATTAAAAAGAAGAAATAATCTAACGTTCATGTGGCTTGTTGGAATAAAAGGATTTTTTGGATGAGTTATTACAGAAACTCCCATGGCTCTATAAGATGCTGGGTTTTTTGTCTTGATAATATCTCTAGCTGAAGTTGGAAGATTTGATCCTGAAATAGATGAAAAATTTACTGCTGCTTTATCAAAAAATTGACCTTTTTCTATTACAAAAGTTCTTCCGCCTCCTCCCTTAGATCTTTTCCAATTATCATCAGAAATAGTAGATGAATTTTTGGTTTCAAAGCTACAGTAGTTTCTTATTATTTTGTCTTGAATTGCAATAAATTCTTCTTCAAATTTTTTAAACATTATGGCCTTATCGCCTCTCTAGAATTTAAATCTATAATTGGTGTAGCTTGGTTTAAATTGCCAAGAGGCTTATCAAAAAAAGCCACGTCATCGTAATCAAAATCATTCTGAATTTGTGAGATATCTGGATGCATGGATGCGCCGGATATATTTGCCGATGTAGAAATAATTGGACCGTTAAATACTTTTAATAGTGATTTAATATGATAGTGGGCACTTACTCTTATAGCTAATTTCCCAGTTTTATTTCGTAAATGTACTGGTGTGGTATTTAAGTTATATTCATATAAAACTGTAACAGCTTTATCAGCCATACTGTTTAAAAAAGCCATGTCTTTCTCGTTGATCGGTGCGATAAAATCTGTCATATCATTAATGTTTTTGCATAAAATAATTAGGCTTTTATCTAAGGGTCTTTGTTTAAGTTCATAGACTCTCGCAATAGAATCTTTGTTAAGTGCATCACACCCTATTCCCCATATGCCTTCGGTAGGATGTATTAAGATTTTCCCATCTTTAAGCCACTCAGATGCATCAATCTGAGACAAAAAAATTCTCACAAATTATGCATTTAAATTCTTGTTTTTTAACAAGACTTCTTGGGTAAGATTTTCTCTATAATCTGAAAATTTCTGTGCTAAATCGCTATCTGAAATTGAAAGTATTTGAATAGCTAAGATTGCGCTATTTTTTGCCCCTGCTTTACCTATTGCTACAGTGGCAACTGGAATTCCAGGAGGCATTTGTGCGGTTGATAATAGTGCATCTAAACCACCAAGTCCGCCAGACTCAATTGGAATTCCTATTACGGGTTTATGGCTATGAGCTGCAACTGCTCCTGCTAAATGAGCAGCCATTCCTGCTGCTGCAATAAAAACTTTACAGCCATTGGATTCTGAGTCTTTTATAAGTTCAATGACTTGATGAGGGCTTCTATGTGCTGATAAGACACTTTTGGAGTATTTGACTTCAAAATCATCAAATATTTTGAAAACCTCACTAACAACTGGCAAATCTGAGTCGGAACCCATTAAAACCGCTACATCGATGCTATTATTAGACATATTTGTTAACCTCTTAAATAATGCAGATTATAAATTAAGAGCATATAATAAGCTAATATGGCAATTTTGAAAATATTAAAGTATCCAGATCCTCGTTTAAGGACTGTTGCTGAAAATGTAATATTATTCGACAAAAGTCTTAAAAATCTATCTAAAGACATGCTTGAAACTATGTACGCAGAAAATGGCATAGGTTTAGCTGCAACTCAAGTTGATATTCATACCAGGTTAATTGTCATGGATATAAGCGACGACAGAAATGAACCAATGATATTTGTAAACCCAGTGGTTACTGTATTAGACAACAAAAGTCTAGTTCCTTGTGAAGAAGGCTGTCTTTCGATACCTGGGGCTAGCGTTGAGGTTAGCAGGCCGGATAAAATTAAGTTAAATTGGCTTGATCTGAGTGGCAAAGATCATGAAAGCTTTCCTGAAGGCCTTCTTGCAGTATGCATACAGCATGAGATCGATCACTTACAAGGAAAATTATTAGTTGACTACCTGAGCCCCTTAAAACGAGCTCGCTTAAAAGATAAAGCCACCAAATAAATGAATTTAAGCGATTTTAAAAGATTTTAAAGGAAGTTATACAAGAATGAATATAATATTTGCTGGAAGCCCGGCTCCATCAGCTAAAATACTTGAAAGACTATGTTTAGATGGAGTTAATATTCCATTGGTGATTACTCAACCTGATAAAAGAGGCAAAAGAGGTTCTGAGAAGAATCCTTCCGAAGTATCCAAAGCAGCTTCAAAGCTAAATCTCAATGTGATTAAACCATTAGATTTAGAGGAACACTCTTTTAAAGAATTAATAGGTTCAGTAGAATCTGACTTTATAGTTGTTTCTGCATATGGGAAAATTTTACCTACTTGGCTTCTTGAGCATCCAAAGTTCTTATCTATTAATATTCATTATTCGTTATTGCCAAAATACAGAGGAGCTTCCCCAATTCATGCAGCCATTATTAATGGCGATAAAAAAACAGGAATTAGTTTTATAAAGATGAATTCCAAAATGGATGAAGGGGATATTATTAAAATGCTGCCCATCGACATTAATGATAACGAGAAGAAAGAAGAAGTTGAAGAAAGATTATCAAGCCTAGCTGCAGAAAATATTACCAGTACATTGCATGGAATTATTGAAAATAAATTGGTCTATAAAAAACAAAATGCAAATGATGCGACTTATTGTTTTAAAGTTAAAAAGTCAGATGGGGAAATAGATTTTAATAACTCATCGGAATCTATTATTCGAATGTTTAATGCATATAAATCATGGCCAGGTGCATTTTTTTTATTCAAAGATATCACTATAAAAGTACACAATATGCATATAGATAAGTCTATTTATTTAAATAAACCTGGATCTATTATTGATATTACTAGTGAAGGAATTACTGTTAAAACTATAGATTATGCAATAGTGATTACTTACTTACAGTTTCCAAATAAGAAAATTATTACTTCACAAGACGCTGTTAACTCATATTTAGATTTTTTTACAAACTAGCTAAATTTTATATAGGGGTTTTAATTCCTTTAAAAGAGGTTTAATTTAAGAGGTTATGAAAGTAGTTATTTTAGGTGCAGGCAAAGTAGGCGAGAGTTTAGCGAAAAATTTATCAGAAGATGGGTACGATATTTCTATTGTTGATCTGGATAAACAGAGAATAAATTATCTTAAAGATAAGCTAGATGTTGCTGCTATTGTTGGCCATGCAGCACACCCAAATTCTTTTAAAAAATGTGCTGCTGATGAAGATACAGTTGTTCTTGCTGTAACTAATAATGATGAGGTAAATATAGCAGCTTGCCAAATTGCAAAAGCGCAATTCTTGGTTAAAAAAACTATATGTAGATTTAAAGATAATACCTATTTAGATTGTCTAGATTCATTTGGTGAAGGCGTGATTGATATTCCTATTAGTCCAGAAAATGAGGTTACCTCTCATCTAAAAGAACTTATTGATCATCCTGGTGCTGAGCAAATTGAAGATTTTGCAGATGGAAAAGTAAAACTTGTATCAGTTAAGGTAAAAAAATCGGGTAAATTGGTAGATAAGGCTCTTCGAACTATTGAAGATGATATGCCTGGTGTTGAAAGTTATATTCCTAGCATTTATAGGAAAGGTAAACCTTTTATACCTAATGGCGACACAATCGTAAAAGAGGGCGATGAGGTCTATTTTCTTACTGCAACAGATAATGTAGATGCTGTAGTTAATGAAATGCGCCCAGAACAAGACCCCTATTCCAGGGTAATGATAATTGGTGGGGGCAAGATTGGCTTTTCTTTAGCAAAACAGCTAGAAAAAACTTATAAAGTTAAACTTATTGAATCTAATGAAGAGAGATGTGAAGAAATCTCTAGAGATCTAGAAAAAACAATTGTTCTTCGAGGAAAAGGAGCAGATCAAGAACTGCTTAAAAGTGAAAATATAAGTCAAATTGATGTTTTTTGTGCACTAACAAATGATGATGAAGCAAATATTATGGCCTCATTATTAGCAAAAAAACTTGGTGCTACAAAAACCATGATTATTTTAAATAATCCATCTTATATAAATATTTTACCTGGCTTTGTTGATAGCTGTATTGCGCCTCATAGACTTACCGTCTCTTCTGTTCTTCAGCATCTTCGTGAAAGTGATGTTGCACAAGATGTAATTTTAAAAATGAGCTCTGGCGCTGAGGCTCTTGAAGGCGTTGTCCATGCCAATGAATATACAAGTGACTATTTTGGAAAATCTATCAAGGAGCTGCCTTTGCCAGAAGATGCATCTATTGGAGCTATTGTCAGAAAAGGCGTAGTTATCATGCCATCATCTGAGATAGATCTCTGCATTGAAGACCATCTCATAATCTTTTTATCTAACAAAGAAAAGGTAAAAGAGGTAGAAAAGCTATTTACTAAAGTCTGATGAATTTAAAAGCTATCTCAAATCTATTTGGCATGCTGCTTATGCTGTTTAGCATATCTTTTATTATTCCTATTTGTGTATCTCTCATATATTCAGACTCAAGTTTAAATATTTTTCTTATTACCTTTGCGGTTGTTGCTTTATTAGGTTTTATATTCTGGTTCTTATCTAGGAACCATAAACAAGAATTAAGTTCAAATGATGGATTTGTAATAATCACCCTATTTTGGCTGGTGCTTGCTGTTGCGGGCTCTCTGCCTTTTTACTTAAACGGCATGAGCCCAGTAGATGCATTCTTTGAATCTATGTCAGGCATTACAACAACAGGGGCTACTGTAATAACCAATATAAGCTCATTAGATGAATCTATTCTTATGTATAGACAGCTGCTTCAGTGGATGGGTGGAATGGGTTTAATAGTTTTAGCTATTGCTGTTATGCCAATCTTGGGCATTGGTGGTGGTCAGATTTATAAGACAGAGATTCCAGGAGCTATGAGCGATCAGAGACTTACCCCGAGAATCACTGAAACAGCAAAAGCGTTATGGACAATTTATTTTGGTTTAACTCTAGTTTGCGCTTTAATGTATTGGGCGGCTGGGATGAGTGGATTTGATGCTATTGCTCATAGCTTAAGCACTGTTTCTATCGGTGGCTTTTCTACCTATGATGGCAGTATTGGATATTTTGATAGTTTTGCAATAGAGCTTGTATGTATTGGCTTTATGATAATTTCTGCCTCTAGTTTTGCCCTTCATTACGGCGCAATTTATAGAGGTCGCGCATTGAGATACTTTCATGATCCAGAATTTAGATTCTTTATTAGCATAATTTTATTAGTTTTTATTAGTGGCTCTATAATCTTTTTTCTAGACTCGGGTAGTTCAGTATCCCAAAGAAGTATGCTTTTCCAGGCTGTATCAATTGTATCTACCACTGGATTTACAACAGCTGATTATTCATCTTGGCCAAGCGTTATAGGTTTCTTGCTTCTGATTGGTGCTTTTATTGGGGGCTGTTCGGGCTCAGTAGGTGGCGGAATAAAATCCTGGCGTATTCTTATTATGCTAAATCATGCACATAAACAATTAATAAAAATCATTCATCCTCGAGCAGTTGTTTCTGTAAAAATTGGCTCAAAAGTAGTGGATAGTTCTGTTGCTGAATCAGTATGGGGGTTCTTTTCAATATATGTAATATCTTTCATGCTGTTGCTTTTTGCTCTACTTGCAACTGGTCTTGATTTTACCTCTGCATTTTCTGCAATAGGGGCATGCCTAAATAATCTTGGTCCGGGGCTTGGAGAAGTTGCATCAAATTACTCTTCATTAACTAATGTTGGAAAGGGTCTCTTGGCCTTTGGAATGATACTCGGCAGATTGGAAATCTTTACAGTCTTAATTCTCTTTATGCCCTCTTTTTGGAGTCGTTAAGAATTAATAAGGATTTTTTAAATCGGTTGGTGGTTTTTTAAATCTTTTATATTCCCACGAATAGTCTTTAGGATTTTTTGAAATCATCTTCTGCATTGTTAAATTCATTGTCTCTGCAGAAATTTCTTTAGGTGATTTTGTAATACTTATTTTTAAGCTATTTTTTTCTGCACTAAAAAGCCCAATAAAAACTAATGGCTTAGATGTTTTATTTGCTAAAGAGGGAACTAAAGTAGTCGTATATGCTTTTCTCCCAAAAAAGTTCACATATTCACCCATTCCATCTTGGGGCACCTGGTCTGAGGCCATTATGATTACCTTGTTTTTACTTATTGCCTTAAATAATTCTTTGACTCCTTTATAGCTAGTTGTAAAAATTTTACTTCCAAGTTGCTCCCTTTGTTTTTTTACATGTATATCTAGTAGGCGATTTTTAAGAGGTTTGTATACTCCAACTGTTGGGGTTTGAGAGTTGATCCAGAATAAAAGCATATCAACACTTCTGTTATGTATGCCTGAAAGTATTAATCCATTATCTGCTTTAAGGGGCTCAGAGAATAAATATTTATTATCAACTCTTAAAATATTTTTTGAAATTGCCTTGGGTGATCTAGAAAGTGTATATAAAGTTTCGTAGAGACTACATAAAGATTCTATATAACTTTCTTTTGCTAATTTTAGAGTTTCTGTCTCATTTAAGTAGCTAAAACTTAATTGTATATTGGTTAAAGTTACTTTATAAGAAGTAAAGAGTTTTATAGGCAAGACTGCTGCCAGTTTTCGTATAGCCGTTTTAGCTGGCATCAGCGGTAACGGTGATATTAAAAATAAGAAGAAGCGCATGAGTTTTTAATTAAAAAAAACTGTTATTAAATATATAATTATTATTTTACAGGAATATACTGAGGTCTATAGCTTTGTTCTATTCAATTAATACATAAGGATATATTTTGACAGCCAAAACGATGGATGAACTAGTCGCTCTTTGTAAGAGAAGAGGATTTATATTTCAATCAAATGAAATCTATGGGGGCATGCAAGGCCTTTATGACTATGGCCCTTTAGGGGTTGAGCTTAAGAATAATCTTAAGCAGGCTTGGTGGACTTCCATGGTTTATGACAGGGATGATGTTGAGGGTCTGGATGCTTCTATACTCACTGCTCCGAATGTCCTTAAGCACTCTGGTCATGAAGATACTTTTACTGATCCGATGGTTGATTGTAAGTCTTGTCAAAGTAGATGGCGCTCGGATCAGCTTAAAGAAATGAAATGTCCATCGTGTAAATCAGAAGATTTAACAGAGCCTAGGCCATTTAATCTAATGTTTAAAACAAGTGTTGGGCCGATAGATGATGGAAAGTCATTTGCATATTTAAGGCCTGAAACAGCACAAAATATATTTACTAATTTTAAAAATGTTGTTGACTCTACTTCTAGAAAACTGCCATTTGGCATTGCTCAAATAGGTAAAGCATTTAGAAATGAAATTACGCCAAGAAATTTTATTTTCAGGGTGAGAGAGTTTGAACAAATGGAATTGGAGTTTTTCTGCTCTGCAGGGACTGACGAGCAGTGGCATGAACAATGGGTAGATTCAAGATTAAACTGGTGGGAAGAACAAGGTGTAAAAAGAGATTCGTTAGAGTTATACCACGTGCCAGCCGATGAGCTTGCTCATTACAGCAAAGCAACTGTAGATATCATGTATAAGTTTCCTCATGGATTGGAAGAATTAGAGGGAATAGCTAATAGAACAGATTTTGATTTAGGGTCGCATAGCAAGAATCAAAACGAACTAAATATTAGTGCACAAGTAAAAGAAAATAAGGCATCAAATGCCAAGTTGGCTGTTCAAGATCTTGAAACAAATAAGTGGAGTGTCCCATACGTTATAGAGCCTTCTGCTGGAGTAGACAGAGGCGTCCTGGCTGTATTAAATGAGGCATATAGCGTAGAAAGTCTAGATAACGGCAAAGAGCGAACCGTCTTAAGCTTTAAACCACACTTAGCGCCAATAAAAGCAGCAGTTATTCCTCTAAAAAGAAATCATGAGGGCTTGGTTGAGATGGCATCTACAATTAAAAATGAGCTACAAAACCTAAGATTGGGAAGGATTTTGATAGAAAATTCAGGAAATATAGGTAAAAGCTATAGAAGACACGATGAGGTGGGTACTCCTTTATGTATAACGGTAGATTTTGATTCACTAGAAGATGGAACAGTTACTGTAAGAGATAGGGATACAATGGTACAAAAGCGACTTACATTGGAAGAGGTTAAAGTCGAGCTACAACAAATCATATTAAATGCGACAAATGTTTAATAAAATAATGCGAGGCTTAATATAAGTAGCTATAAATGAGCTTTTTAGGAAGTTTGCTCTTTAATATCATCCTTTATTCAAGTCTTCCGATGGCTTGTTTGGTTATATTGGTGTTGTACCCCTTTGTTTCATCAGCAAATCTTTCAAAAATTACTGCTTTGTGGATAACTTTTATCCTAACCTTGTTAAAATATCTATGTGGAGTTAACTGGAGAGTTACAGGAATAGAAAATATTCCAGATACACCTGTTATCCTTATCTCCAATCATCAAGGGCAATGGGAGTCTTTATATCTTCAGACTATAGTTTATCCCTTATCCAGCATTATTAAGCAAGAGATCTTGCTAATACCTTTTTTTGGCTGGGCTTTAGCCTTTTTAAGCCCAATACCCATAAATAGAAAAAATAAATTACAAAGCTTGCGTAAAGTTCTTGATATTGCAAATAAAAGGCTTAATAACGGGTTCTCGGTACTAGTATTTCCTGAGGGAACAAGAGTAAAGCCTGAGGATGGAATTAGCAGCTTCAGTAATAGTTGTGGCTTATTATCAGTAAAAAATAATATTCCTATACTTCCTGTCTGTCATAATTCTGGGAAATATTGGAGAAGTAAGGAGTTTGTTAAGCAGCCTGGAACTATAAGAGTAAGCATAGGGCCAATGTTCTCTGGTAATGACCCAAAAACTCTAACAAATGATGTTAGGGCATGGATGGAACAGGAATATAAAAAAATTACTTAAATATCTAAGTTTGAGACTGTAAGGGCATTATTGTCTATAAACTCTCTTCTTGGCTCAACCTGGTCGCCCATTAGTATTTCAAACTGCTGATCGGCCTCAGTTGCATCATTAATGGTAACTCTCATCATCTTTCTATTCTCGGGCTCCATTGTGGTTGACCATAACTGATCAGGATTCATCTCACCGAGTCCTTTATATCTTTGAACTTCAAGACCTCTTGTTCCGCCTTCAGAAAGTCTTTCTATAGCAGCATCTTTTTCATCTTCGTCAGATACATATTCGTACTGCTTGCCTTTGGTTATCTTATATAAAGGTGGAAGCGCTATATATATATGACCTCTATCTACAATATCAAAGAACTGTCTATAGAATAGGGTTAAAAGCAATGTACGTATATGAGAGCCATCAACATCTGCATCTGTCATGATGATAATTCTGTGGTACCTGAGCTTTTCTATGTCAAACTCTTCTCCAATACCACATCCAAGAGCTTTTATTAGCGTTCCAACTTCTTGTGAGCTTAAAACTTTATCGATTCTAGCCTTTTCAACATTAATGATCTTGCCTTTAAGTGGCAAAATAGCTTGATTCTTTCTATTTCTGCCTTGTTTTGCAGACCCTCCGGCTGAATCTCCCTCAACTATATATATTTCTGATAACGCAGGATCTTTTTCTTGGCAGTCAGCTAGCTTTCCAGGAAGCCCTGCAATTTCTAGAACTCCTTTTCTTCTTGTCATCTCTCTTGCTTTTCTTGCTGCTTCTCGAGCCAAAGCTGCTTCTGCAACTTTTGCAAATATATTCACTCCGTCTTTTGGATTTTCAAGCAAATGCTCATTAAAGTACTTGCTGAATACAGTGCTTACAACACTCTCGACCTCTGAAGAAACTAATTTTTCTTTAGTTTGTGATGAAAACTTTGGATCAGGAACTTTAACAGAAACAATAGCTATTAAGCCTTCTCTTACATCTTCACCCAAAAGATCTGTTGGAATCTTCTTGGAATTTTCTTTTTTAATAAAAGCTTTGAGAACCCTTGTTAAACTACCTCTAAACCCAGCTAAGTGAGTTCCTCCATCCTTTTGTGGAATATTATTTGTATAACATAGTACATTTTCTGAATATGAATCAGTCCACTGAAGAGCTATTTCCACCCCAACATCATTGTGCGAAGCTGAGCATTCAAAAACCTCTGAAACAGTTTGTTTTTTGCCCTTAAGATAAGTTACATAGCTTGAAAGGCCGCCATTATTTTTAAATTTCTTGGACTTACCCGTTCTTTCATCTGTAACGTTTATTGAAACCCCAGCATTAAGAAAAGACAGCTCTTGAATTCTTTTATGTATTCTATCCGTCTCAAAAGTCACAGTGGTAAATATTTTGTCTGATGGGGTAAAGGTTATTTCTGTTCCGTTAAGATCTGAATCTTTAACTTTTTTTAACGTAGCTTCGGCTTTGCCTTCTTTATACTTTTGGGTGTACTCTCCGCCATCTCTCCAAACCCTTAAAGTCAGCTCTTTTGAAAGGGCATTAACAACAGAAACACCAACGCCATGCAGGCCGCCTGAAACCTTGTAACTATTATCATCAAACTTTCCGCCAGAATGTAGCGTTGTTAAAATAAGTTCAGCAGCTGAGATTCCTTCTTTTTTATGAACATCAACCGGTATGCCTCTTCCATCATCCCTTACGGTAACTGAGCCATTCTTATTAATGATAACGTTAATGTCTGTGCAATGGCCGGCCATAGCTTCGTCAATACAGTTATCCAAAACTTCAAATACCATGTGATGAAGTCCGGAACCATCATCAGTATCTCCTATATACATTCCTGGTCTTTTCTTTACAGCTTCTAGCCCTTTTAAAACCTGAATGTTAGAGGAATCATACTTTGCATTGTCTTCTTTTTTTGGCATGTGTTATTAACTCAATTGTTCCACGTGGAACTTTTTAATATTAATTAATTCAGCCTCTATTTTACTATTAATTTGGTCTTCAATGTTTGAAAAAATCACTTGATTTTGAATAAGTTTTAACAGTGATATATAAATATTAAATGTCTCAATGTCTAGCTCTGATTTAACATCGTCTATAAGCAGAGTTGGTTTAATGTTATATGTGGATCTTAGAACTTCGTGTTGGGAACAAAGCCATATGATAGCTAGTAGCTTTTGCTCTCCTCTTGATAGTATTTCTTTGGCATCAACGCCTTTAATATAAATTTTTATATCTGCTTTGTGTGGGCCTCTAGTAGTAACTTTTCTTCTTATATCCGTATCTCTTTCTGCGTCTAATGAATTAGCAAGGGTAAGCTCTTCATCCCATCCTTTATAATATTCAACTGTTAGGTCTTTAATAAATACTTTTTCCATTTCTAAATTTAAGCTTGAAACTAAGCTATTGAATTGGTCTCTTGTTTGATCAAAAAAAATCTTTCTTTTATCTGTAAGGCTATTACCTAATTCGGTGAGCTTCTCTGTCCAAGGCTCTAGAGATGAAAGGGCTCTTTCTTTTAAGAGTTTATTTCTTTGCTTTAAGGATCGATGATACCCAAACCAAACAGATGAATAGCTTTCATCACTCAAAAATACTGCCCTATCAAGAATTTTTCTTCTAAAAGCTGGGGCAGCCTCTGTAAAAGAAAATGTTTTATTATCAATTATGGTAGCTGGGAAAGCTTTGGCTATTTCACTTATGGTTATTTTTTTATTATTTAGCTTTAGCTGTATGGCTTTATTTTTTTCTTTATATGCCTCAACAATGAATCCTGTTTCATTGTCATAAGCTTTCAGATGAAAGTTTTCTTTATCAAGCATGATAGCTGATTCAATATTGCTACTCTTGAAAGATCTACCACTAGACACCAAATAGATTGCTTCTAAAATAGAGGTTTTTCCAGAACCGTTCTTGCCATAAAAAAAGTTAGGTCCAGGAGAAAGGTCAACTTTAAGGGAGCCAAAACATCTAAAGTGTTTAAGGGTTATAGAGCTTAGTGCCACTATATAAGCAAAGGCATTACAATATACTTGAGGTGTTCGCTGTTAGGGGGAGTAATTAAACAGCTTTTGTCTGCTCCAAAGAAATGGATTTCACACTCATCATCATCAAGCGTTGATAGTATTTCTTGAAAGTAATTAACATTAAAAGCTATGTCTAATGCTTCTCCCTCGTATTTCGTTTGAAAAAACTCTTCCCCTTCTTCTTGTTCTGGATTGTTTGCAGTAAGCATAACTCCATCCTCTGATGTGACCATTCTTATGCCTCTATACTTGTCACTTGATAGGACGCTGACTCTACTTAATGCCTCAGAGAACTGCTTGGTTGAAACTTTTAAAGTGGAGCTGTGTCCAGAAGGGATTACTTGCTCATAATTTGGAAACTTTCCCTCTATTAGTTTGCTTATAAACGCTGCATTTGGTGTGCTGGTTTTAATAGAGCTATTGCTCAGACTTATTTCCACCGTGCCTTCAACTTCTCCAACAAGTTTTGCTATTTCATTAATAGACTTTCTTGGGATAATGCCACTCATTGAATTTGCAGAGCTAGCATCTAGTTCTGTTGATGCAATGGCTAGCCTGTGAGCATCCGATGCTACCGCTAATATATTGGACTCTTCTACGGTGATATAAAGGCCATTTAAGTAATGTCTCCAGTCTTGGTTGCCCATAGCAAATGATGTTTTGCCAATAAGCGTTTTGAGCTTCATTGAATCAATTTTAATAGACTCGCCCTCGCCCTCTTCTTCAAATATTGGGAATCCATCACTCGGTAATGTCTTTAAATTATATTTACCAGTACCTGACTCTATAACCAACTTATCTCCATCAAGCGTTATATGAACCTCTGCGTTGTCAGGCAACAATCGACACAATTCGCTTAATTTTTTTGCTGGCGCAGTTGTTTTGCCGCCGCTGGTAAAATTAGAAATATTAGAACTGGTTGATATTTGAGACTCTAAGTCTGTAGCTGTTAATTGCAATGAGTTTTCATCTACCTCAATTAAAACATTAGATAAAATAGGTAGTGTTTGTCTCTTTTCGACAACTCCAAGCGTTGAGGAAAGTGCTTTTA
>TARA_B110000091_G_scaffold55117_1_pt1 | contig 13036 bp, 13 predicted proteins | sample TARA_B110000091 | Tara Oceans TARA_B110000091 (sample SAMEA4397278) | marine metagenome | biome: Polar Biome; feature: [DCM] deep chlorophyll maximum layer (ENVO:01000326); material: water (ENVO:00002006), including particulate matter (ENVO:01000060) such as... | depth 35 m
GGAGCTGCTTAAGGTTCCATATAGAAATTTCGGCGGCCTACTTGTCCCCGTGCTTGGTGGGTGGGCCACGCAGCTTGTTCTGATGGTGCCTAGGCGCCGCATCGACATCATCCAGGAGTCAGTATGAACGATCCTATCAAATCCGTCCGCATCGGTACCATGGTCAGCGCCTCTGGTGTGGGCGTGGCCCAGGCCCGCATTACAGAGATTGCCGACATGGGGTTCGAGAGCTTTGAGCCGTTCTTCTGGCAGACCACCAACGGCCAGGATCTTGCCGAGATGGGCAAGCGTTGTCGCGACGCCATTGGCGAACGGGACATCACTATGTCCACACTTGGCATGTTCGGTAACCCGCTGGAGGACAATCCGCTGGACCATGAAACGCTGAAGGGTTGGCAGGACTGCATCGACAACGCGCACCATTTCGGTGCAACCTGCGTAGCGGGGTTCACCGGGCGAGTTCGGAACCGTCCGCTCCCCGAGAGCCTGCCGCGCTATCGCGAGGTCTGGTCGGAACTGGCCAGGCGCGCCGCCGACAAGGGCGTGAAGATCGCCTTCGAAAATTGCGCGATGGGTGGCAACTGGCAGACCGGCGACTGGAACATCGCGCACAATCCCGACGCCTGGGAGCTGATGTTCAACGAGACGCCGGACGACAATATCGGGCTGGAATGGGAGCCCTGCCACCAGATGGTCTACCTCATCGATCCGATGCCGCAGATCCGGAAGTGGGGCACGAAGATCTTTCACGTCCATGGCAAGGACGCCACCATTCGGTGGGAGGTGATCCGCGAACATGGGATCTTCGGCAAGCACGATCCCGTCTTGATGCGGACCCCAGGGTTCGGCGATTCGAACTGGACCGATATCATCAGTGAACTGCGGATGGCGGGCTATTCTGGCGCCATCGACATCGAAGGCTGGCACGACCCGGTTTACCGAAATTCGCTAGAGATGACCGGCCAGATCCATGCCCTGCAGCATCTAAAGCGCTGCCGCGGCGGTGATTTCGTCAATGTCTCGGCACAGTATGGCGGCGGGGATCCATCGCTGACTTGATCGCGTGCAGCTGGGTCACTGGGCGGAAATAGGTGTTCCACATGCGAAGATTGAAATGCCTTGAGAAAGCGATTTCCCAAAAGAGGCGTTCGGGGTCAGTGGCGCGAACGCGGCCAATGCGCTGAACGGCACCGGGTGCAAGGCGACCAAGACCCGCGAGCGGGCTCAGCGCGCAGCCTAGGACCTGTGCTTTCACCCTAATGTCGTGGCCCTCACGCTGAGCCGGAAGCGCGGCAGGACGGTGGGGCTTCTGACCAAGGACTGCTGCGGGCGGTTCACCATGCCCGTCATGGTGGGCATAGCAGAGGCGCAGGTAGACGAGGACATCTCTGTTTTCATGAGCAATACCGGCGACGATGCCAGCGCTGGGCAGGTGCATCTAGATGTGATGCTGGACAAGCAGGTGAACGGCATCGTGCTGACCAGGAAGCGGATTGACTGACGTCTGGCGGTGAACCTGTCGGAGATGACGATCCCAGTGGCCTATGCATTTACCGAAGGGCCGGAGGGCGCCCTTAGCCTAGTGTCCAGCGAGGCGCAGGACGTGTTTGACGCGGTGGTCTTGCTATCGTGGGACTTCGACCGCTAGGTCGCAAAACGCGAGATCCGGATCGCCGTCCTGACCGGCTGCACTGCGCTTGGCATACCCGTCACGGCAGCTGTGGGTTAAGACTGCCCTGGGAAAGGGGAACTGAGACCATCACCCGATTTGTGCAACAGAATTTGGCATTGCCCAGTATTACCCAAAGTAGGAAGAAAACCCCTGCTGCTTGGCCGCAGATATATTAATCTTACCTCAGACGCGTGGGAAGGTACGTATCACGGTCGGTCTGGTCGAAGAGGACCCGACGACTTATTGAACGTATTGGCCTTTTGGCCCGCCACTCTCATGAGTTCTGCAAATGACCGCGTCGCGGGGTACCAGTGAAGATCCCCGAAATCAACGGCGACAAGGTCGCCAAAGGGAGGAAAAATGACTATTCAACGAATTATTAATTCAGCAGTTACCGCGTTAGGCTTGGTAGCAACCGCCACAATGGCTGTCGCCCAGAATTCTCCAGTCACACTTCAAGTTTGGTCTGTCGACGGTGCGAAGGAACCCGGTATAGCGGATACCTTCTCAGCGGAGTTTGATGAGCAAAACCCGGATATCAACATCGAATACAGGATCGTCCCCTTCGACGAACTGGTGAACGAGACCCTGCGCGCCTACGCGGCCGGCAATGCGCCGGACATCGTGTCGTTCGATAATCCGGACTTTCCTCTGTTCTCGTCCCGTGGTGCGATGCTCGACCTTACCGACATGATTGCCGAGTCCGAGGTCATCAATCCCAAGGTTTACTTAGAAGGACCACTGAATTCGGTGATGTGGGATGGAAAAATCTACGGAGTGCCCAAATACGCCAATACGATCGCGCTCTACTACAACGTCGACAAGTTCGCGGAAGCCGGAATCGACGGCCCCCCGGCTACCTGGAGCGAACTCGCGAAGGATGCTGCGAAGCTCGCCGATCCGGCCAACGGTTTCTATGGGCTGACTTGGTCGGCGCGGGGAAACGAAGAAGGGACGTTCCAGTTCCTTCCTATCATCCAGATGTCGGGCGGCGGCTATGACGACGTGAACACCCAAGGTGCCGCGGAGGTGCTGGGTCTCATGAAAACCATGATCGAGCAGGGCCATGCGTCCCAGGACGTCCTGAGCATGGGCCAGTGGGACAGCACTGGCACCTTCAACTCGGGCAACGCCGCTATGGCAATCTCGGGTGACTGGGAAATAACCCGAATGCTGAAAGAAGCCGATTTCGAATGGTCGCTGGCCCTGCTGCCGACGATTGAGGAAGGCGGCAAGCGTTCCTCCGCTCTCGGCGGCTTCAACTGGGGTATCATGTCCAACACAGAACACCCCAAGGAGGCTTTCCGGCTGCTGGAATACTTCGTGCAGCAGGACCATCGGTTGACCCCAGAGTTTGGCAGAGGTGGTGCTCGAACAGGCCTCGAGATACCCGAGACGGGCAGCAAATTGAAGGATGCCACGCTTGCGACCTTCCGGGAGCAGATGAAGTATGCCCAGCCGCGCGGTCCGCACCCGGAGTGGCAAAAAATCTCCAAGGCGATCTATGAAGCCATGCAGTCCGCCCTGACTGGACAGGTATCCCCGGGAGATGCGCTGAGCCAGGCGCAGGCGACGATTGACGGGGTCTTGAACTGACAATACCATCCGTCCTAAGCTCCGGTGAACGTATCACCGGAGCTATTCTTTCACGCCGTTACCACCACCGAGAATAGGGAGCCGGCCCATGCGCAGAATTCTATCGGGCATCGTCGACGGCAAGGGTTTCGACATCCTGCTTGTCTCGGTGACCATGAGCTTCCTGGTCGCGATGGCGGGTATCCCGCTGGTCTACAACATTGTGATGAGCTTCCAGGAGGTCGACATTTTCAACCTCAACACCTTCTCGCGGCCTTACGTGGGACTGAAAAACTACCGCGAGGTGGTGAGCCAACCAGAGTTCTGGCTTGTGATGAAGAACACGACCTTCTTCGTCTTCGGTTCGATCGCGGGCCAGTTCACCCTAGGCTTCGCGCTAGCCATCTTTTTCATGGCGCGGTTTCCCTTTGCGGAAACTATTAGAGGCGTCTTCCTAGTTTCGTGGGTGATGCCCAGCCTCGTCGTAGGCGCGCTCTGGGGCTGGATCCTGTCCGGCGACTTCGGCGTTCTAAACGCGATCCTGGAGGCGATCGGACTGATTGACGACACGTTGTTCTGGAAATCCGACCCCCGTCTTTCGATCTGGGCGGTGACCATCGCCAATATCTGGCTCGGGCTGGCCTTCAACATGATGCTGCTGTCCGTAGGCCTCGCCGCGATCCCGCGAGACATCTACGAAGCGGCCGAACTCGACGGCGCCAACGGCTGGAACCGATTCACGACGATGACCCTGCCGATGATGCGCTCGACCATCGGCGCGGTGCTGGCGCTGGGATTGATCTACACGCTGCAGCAGTTCGACCTTTTCCCGGCGATCACCGAGGGCGGCCCGGCAAACTCTTCCTCCGTGGCCCAGTTCTGGGCCTGGCGGTGGTCGTTCGTGGTCTTCGACTTCGCCAAGGGAGCGACCGTGTCCGTGATGATGCTGATCTTCGTGCTGATTGCTTCCATCGTCTACGTCTGGTCGACTCGGCACGAGGTGCGTGGATGACCCGAATACGTTTCCCGTACGCCTGGCTGGCGCTCGCGCTAGCGCTCGCGGCAATATACCTTTTCCCACTCTACTGGATGTATGTTACCAGCCTGAAGGGACAGTCGGAGATCTTCGCCAACCCGCCAACCTTCTGGCCGCGCGACCCAAACCTCTCGATTTACCCAGAGACCTGGCGGGAGCGGACGATGAGCGTGTTCCTCTGGAACTCCGTCGTCATCGCCGCCGGCGTCACGGTGCTTACCGTGTTTCTCGGTACCGGCTGCGCCTATGTCCTGGCCCGTTACCGCAGCACCTGGATCGACTTAGGCCTCTTTTGCATCCTGATGCTCCAGGTGCTGCCAGCGTCGGTGATGATCACACCGCTCTACGTGGTGTTCAACCAGGTGGGCCTGCTGTCGTACCCGCGGACCGCGGTCATTCTCGCCGCCGCGGGCAAGTCGATTCCGTTTTATATCGTCCTCGTCCGTGCGACCTTCATGAACGTGCCGCGCGAATTGGAAGAGGCTGCGCTGGTCGATGGCAACTCTCGCTGGGGGGCATTATTCTTCATCGTGCTGCCGCTGGCGCGGAACGGCATCCTTGTGCTAGCCATACTGACCTTCATGCAGGCCTTCGGCGAATACATCTATGCCAAGTCGATCATTACGACCCCGGCCTACCAGCCCGCGAGCGTCGGGCTCTCGGGCTTCCTCGGTCCGAACTCGACCGACTGGAACGGAATCATGGCCTATTCGGCGATCTACGTGACCCCGATCGTGGCGATCTTCGTCATCCTGCAACGCCGGATCATCGCCGGCCTGACCTCCGGAGCACTGAAATGACACCCCAGATCGAGATCACCTCCCTCGACAAGCACTATGGCGATTTCCATGCGCTCAAGGACATCAACTTAACGATTCCCAAGGGCGCGTTCACCGCGCTGGTAGGGCCGTCGGGATGCGGTAAGTCCACGCTGCTGCGCTGCATCGCCGGGCTGGAGTCGATCACCTCCGGCACCTTGCAGATCGCTGGAGAGACGATAAACGACATGCCGCCCCGAAAGCGAGACGTGGCAATGGTGTTCCAGTCCTACGCGCTCTACCCGCACATGAACGTGCTGGGAAATCTCACCTATTCCCTGCGGTTTAAGGGCTTCGGCAAAGAGGCAGCGCGCAAGAAGGCCAACGAGGTGGCCCAGGTCATCGGTCTGGAGACCCTGCTGGAGCGTTACCCGAGAGAGCTGTCGGGCGGCCAACGCCAGCGTGTCGCAATGGGCCGGGCGATTATCCGCGACCCCAAGGCGTTCCTCTTCGACGAGCCGCTCTCGAACCTCGACGCGGCCCTCCGCGTCCACATGCGGATGGAGATCCGATCCCTGCACGACCGCTTGGGCGCGACCTCGGTCTATGTCACCCATGACCAGATCGAGGCGATGACCATGGCTGACCATGTGGTTGTTATGCGCGCCGGCCTGATCGAACAGCAAGGCTCGCCGCTAGAGCTTTACGACCGACCCTCCAACCGCTTCGTCGCGGGCTTCATTGGCTCACCCGCTATGAACTTTATCAAGGGCGAGGTCGCCGCGGATGGAAGATCGGTCAAGCTGGAACTGGACGGCGCTCCCGTACTACCGCTGGGCCGCGATCTGCAGCCGGACCGCTGCTTGACAGTAGGGCTACGTCCCGAGCACCTGCGGATCGACCCCGAAGGCGCCCAGCTCCTAATCCCCGTTCGCGTCGTCGAAAGCACCGGCTCGCTCACTTACTACACGACAGAGACCGACCCCGGACTAATGGTCGTAGAACAGGGCCGCCCCCGCTACCGCGCCGGCGAAGCCCTCCCGCTGTCGATGGCACCAGAAGACATTCATCTCTTCGACGACGCAACGAGATTGACAATCTGAGGGGCTCACGACATCCAGTGGGATGGAACCGAGCGTCAGTGATACTTCAGACCGCCGATGATCACTGCACCAGTGATACCGTCCCTCGGCTTTTGCCGAGGCTGGGCGGAGCTCAGGAATGCTGTGCGACGAAGTCCTGCACGCGGACTGTTTGTCCCGAGCGCGCGCTTTCGATCGACGCGAAAATCAATGCGCTGGCCTGCACGTTCCTGTCGACGATCGTCTCCATCTCGGGGCCACCGTCGAGCCAGTTGCAGAATTTCTCAATCAGCCACGAGTTGATCCACTTGGGTTGCTCGAGAAGCTGAATTTTCTGTCCCTGTCCCTCGCGGTGACGCTGCCGCTTGAGCGGCTGGCGCGTGAACACCTCGATCTTCCGGTTGTTCAGGATCGCGGTGCCATTCTCGCACTCCACCCGCACGTATTCCTTGGTCCAGTCGTTGAGGCCAGTCGCTGAGGAAGACGACCCCTCGTAGAGCCCACGTACCCCGTTTTCAAACTCCATCGCAACGATGCCGTCGACGTCGCCGGCATATTCAGCCCAGGCAGGCTTCCACGTCGTGGCGAAGAGGTTGGAACATTTCGCGCCCGCGAAATCGGCAACGAGGTCAAGATGATGCACCGCACCCTCGATCAGGAGCGGATCCTGCATTGTATGCCGAAAAAGAGCGCCCCAATCCATGTGGTTGCGCATGTCCGAGTAATAGCGGCAACTCACCATGTTAACCGTGCCAAGGGAGCCGCCCCGTATGATCTGGCGCAGGGTCGTCTTGTCTTGGTCGAAGCGGTGGCTCATCGTGACCGCCATTTTGCGGCCCGCCTCGCGTATCTTTCGAGCGATGCGGACAGAGCCCGCCATCGTGTCGGCGATGGGCTTTTCGCAGAGGACGTCGACACCGTGGGTGATCGCAACGTCGATCACCGCCTCGTGGAACTCGGGCGGCACGACCACGGTGCAGAAGTCGGCCTCAATCTTCGAGAACGCTTCGTCGATATCGGTGAAGCAGGCGCTGTCCGGCAGGCCAAGGAGCTGCTGGCCCAGCTTTACCGCCTCAGGGTCGGTATCCACGATGGCGACTACCTCGACCTTACCGTCGGCGATGTTGTTGCCAAGGAATTCCTTGCACCAACGGCGCCCGAAGCCGCCGATGCCGACGTGGATCACTCTCTTTGTCATATCAGTCCCTTCCCTCTGCCAGGACCGCTGGTCCGTGCGTGTGTTCCCAAAGATGGCCGACTCGCTTTTCGCGCTCGAGGCCGGTTTCGAAGAATACGGCCCGCACGGGTTTAGGTGCGTGCAGCATGTCGTGGTGCCGGCCCATTCCGATGCATAGACAGTCGCCGGGCGAGAAGCCCGCCGCCTCGCCGTCGACGACGACCGTGGCGCTGCCTTCGAGGAGAATCCAGTATTCGTCGCAATCATGGTAATGGGAGTCAACCATGGTCGTCTTGTGGTACGAGACCGGGTCTCCCCTGTCGGACGAATCTTCGACGTCGACCGCGGAGAAGACGCCGCAGCCGCCGAGCTCGTCTTCCCATTCGCCCGACAGCAAGACGACGAGGCCAGTTTCTTGAACTGGCGTCACGCTTGCCGGCGCATCATCGGGTAAGAAGTCGATGAATTGGCCGTTGCCAATGACCTGTGATCTGTTTCCAATCCGCACGTTGACGGATCCGCCGCAGGACACGAGCCGGGCCTTTGGGCCCGGTGGCTCCACTTGGGTTCCGTCCCCCTTCAGATGAAGGATCGAGTATGACCGAAGCCGACACCAATCCGGCAGCCTGTCGCCTTCGCGCACGATCCGTGGCATTCGATTTTTCCCTTGCAAATAATCTAGCTTGACAACATATTAAATGCACGGGGATGTAAATGCAGCAGGCGGTAGAGGCGGAAATGGGTAAAACTGAGCAAGGACAGCTCTTCCTCACTGCTAATCTGCAGAGAAAGATCGCGGGCGGTCGAACGATCTACTGCCCGTGCCTCGCGGGCCTGCCCGCCGACGTCGCATTAAGTGTAGGTATCCTTCCTGTCCACGATGCCAACCAGGTGCTTCTCGACGGTCTGGAGGGGTTGAATATTGATCTCCTTCCCGACTTCGCGGGGATCTGCATTGCCGACCCCTTTCGTCGCCTTAGCGATATCCTTGACCGGATCGAAGCAACAGGGATCACTGGTGTGACCAACATGCCAACTGTCGTGCCGTTTCTGCACAGCGAAACCGAGTCATCGTACTCGGAGATTCACCGTGCCGAGCTCCGGGGGCTCGACTTGGCGGCCGAACGGGGGTTCGATGTATTGTTCATCACGACGCCCGGCGCGGCATCAGCGGCGCAAACTACCACGTTGGATCAGCTAAAACTGATCGGGTTCTAGGCGTGCGGACCACCCTCGACATTCGAGCGCCGAACGACCTGCTTTACGGCGCGATGCAGATTACGACAATTTGGATACATCGGTGCCCGTCCGTATCGTTGCTGCAGCGGGCTTGCGCTTGAGCTCGCCGGATCACCAGGAAACGCCGAAAGTATCGTTCCTCAAGTCTAGGCGCTGGAAGCATCGCTTTCTGATCGGCGCCGCCATCGGCACGGGCATGGCCGCGAATTTCGCCATTCGTGGCGGAGCAGATTTCCTTGTTGCCTTGAGCGCTGGGCGCTTGCGCAGCATGGGGGAGCCGTCAGTTGCCTCCACGCTGGCGCTGACAGAGACCAATGCTTTCGTAATGAACTTCGCCGCCCGCGAGATCCTCCCGCGCTCCACGGTGCCGGTCATCTTCGGCGCCTGCGTATTCGACCCGAGACAGGACATCTCGCGTATCGTTGACGAGGTGTGCGCGGCGGGCTTCGACGGCATCACGAATTTTCCGACCGCATCACTATTCGGTGGGCCTTTGCGCTGCGCGCTCGAGAAGGAGGGGCTGGGCTATGCCCGGGAGATGAAGATGTTGAGGCTGGCCAAGGAAGCCGGACTCGCGACAATCGCCTACACCCATTCCGTTCCCGAAGTGGAAGCGGCAGCGAAGACCGGCGTGGACATTGTCGTCTGTGGGCTCGGCTGGAATTACGGCGGCGCACTCGCGCCGTTGGCAGACAGCCATGTGCTGGGGATCGAGGAGGCCGCAATCTACATCGAGCGGGCCGCCAGGGCCGCCAGGTCGACCGGGGCGCTCTGTCTCGTCGAAGGCGGTCCGATCATCAGCCCACAGCACCTGAAAAATCTCTGCCGTTTAGTCAACGTCGACGGCTACGTCGGCGGTTCCACCATCGACCGTGTGCCGCTGGAAACTGCCATCGAGGAAATCACGGCGAGCTTCAAGAACATTAGATCGACGGACGCACCAACCGGGGCTGATGCAGACAATACCACTTTTCCGGTGCAGCTAGCAGGGGGCTCCGAGGGCATTCGCGAAGCTCGGCAGTCGATTCTCAGATTGGCGGCCGGCGAGGGGTCGGTTCATATTTGCGTCCCCGGCTTGGCGGGGACCGGACCGGTCGCCGAAATATTCCACAGGCTCAGCCCACAGCGAACACGTGAACCGATCATACTGAATCTGGGACTGCAGGATGCCGAAGCCCCCCGCCGGGAACTCTTTGGAACGTTCGACACGCGCCGAAAGATCGGCTTGCTGGAGATCGCGTCGGGTCGGACGCTAATCATCGACTGCGCCCCCGGAACTGCGCCTGATCTGGTTCGGGAGGTGGCGGAAACCGTCCGCCGCGGTTATGCCCGGCCGATCGGCAGCGAAAGAACCTATCCTGTCAACGTGCGGCTCATCGTGGCCTCGGCCAAGGATGTATCGCCGGTACCCGGATTGACTTTCATTTCGATTCCGAAACTCGCGGATCGGTCCGAAGACGTGGGCTCCGTGCTCGGCCATGTCCTGCGCAAGCTCCAGTCCTTGTTGCGCAAGCCCATGCTACGGCTTGATGCTGCCGCCTGGCGAATGTTGGTCAACCACGACTGGCCCGGTGACATAGACGAGTTGTGGCGTGTCGTGGAAAACGCCGCTCTGGCAGCGCAAGGCGACGTTGTAACACCAGTCGAACTCGGGAACATCAGCGGCTATTCAAGCGGGCGCCGCCTCTTCGCCTCCGAAAAGGAATGGATTCTCGATGGCCTGCGCCGGAACAGTTTTCACAAAGGTCGAACGGCCGAATGGCTCGGCATTTCTCGCAAGACGCTCTACAACAAAGTCCGGCGCTATGCACTTGATCTGGACTCGTCTGCATGATCCTGCAATCGCTCCGCGATGGCCCGGATGCCTGCAGCGAAGGTATTGCGTCCGACCCGCTCGCGAATATTGGCCTCGTCTTCGGGGGAGACATCGAAATCCGCCCACCATTCTACGAAGGTCGCTTCTCGTTCAGTGATCGGCGTGCAGCGGTAGGTGGCCAAGTAGTTCCGGATTGGCATCGGACTTTCGAGGATGGAGTAGGTGAAGAAGCGATCGGCATCCGAGAATGTTAGGAGTCGTTCGCGCAGGAAGCCGCCATCGGCCGTAACAAAGGCCCGGACGCAGCCGACTTGGTCCGAGGGTCCGCCGCCCTCGATCTCGCTCTTTTCGATGATCGGGTGCCAGTCACCGTGACCGTTGTAGTTCCGGCTGAAAGCCCAGACGCTGTCCACTGGCTGCGCGATGACGTCGCTGACATAGACATGTACCATTTTTCCAAATCTCCTTAGTTGCTGCGAATGTTGCCGAAGGCACGAATCTGTTCAGTCAACGCCCGTTCGGTCGGCAGCCGTTCCATGCTGCTCGCACCGTAGAACCCGTGACATTCGGGACAGGCCGCAAGCACCGCTGCTGCGTCGTCGGGGGAGGAGATTGGGCCGCCGTGGCAGAGAACGAAAACATCCTCACGGCACTCCAGCGCCGATGAAGCGATCCGGCGAACGCTTGTAATCGCCTCCTCGAGCGTCATCGAGGTTTCGGCTCCGATAGTGCCGCCAATCGTCAGGCCCATGTGAACGACCACGATGTCGGCACCCGCTTCAGTCATCTGCCGGGCTTGGTCTTCGTCGAAGACGTAGGGCGTCGTGAGCATATCCTTCTGTCGAGCCAGAGCGACGAGGTCGATCTCCATTGCGTAGCTCATTCCTGTCTCTTCGAGGTTCTGCCGAAAGGCACCGTCAATCAGGCCCACCGTCGGGAAATTCTGGATGCCGGCAAATCCGATGGCCCGCACCTCATCAAGCAGATGGTCTAAATTCATGAAAGGATCCGTTCCATTGATACCCGCCAACACGGGCGTGTCCCGCACAACCGGCAGGATTTCCCGCGCCATGTCCATGACGATCTCATTGGCGTTCCCGTAAGCCAGCAGGCCGGCAAGAGACCCGCGACCCGCCATGCGGAAGCGACCAGAATTGTAAATCACAATGAGGTCGATTCCGCCGGCTTCTGCGCACTTGGCGGAAAGGCCGGTCCCGGCGCCGCCACCGATCAGGGGGAGGCCGCTGTCGACCTTGCTGCGAAATCTGGCGAGTAAGCTGCCGCGACCCTTGGCCTTCATGCCCCTACCTCATGCATCATGTTCTCGAGTTCGTGCGCGGCGACCATGGCGAAGGCCGTATCGTTGATGTGGTACGGCAGGCGGATGACGCGCCGCCTTTTTGTTTGGCGAACATTCTCCTCGACCGCCATGAACAGCGCCGAATCCGCGTCCGGATCGTGGAAAGGCTGACCTTCGGTGTCGAGCGCCGAGACGCCGCGTTCGGGAATGAGAAAAACGGCCGGCCCTTTGAAGCGATTGAGGCTTTTTGCTATCTCGGAGCCAATGCGCCGGCATTCACTCGAAGTCGTGCGCATCAGTGTGATCTGAGGATTATGTTGATAGAAAAGCCGGTCAGCGTACTTATTTGGTACCGTGTCAGGACTGCCAAAGTTGATCATGTCCAGCGCACCAGCCGATCCGACGTAGGGCAGACCCAGACCGGCCAACCGATCAATCCGATCGGGACCAGCTGGCATGACACCCCCGATCATGCGGTCGCACAGTTCGGTGGTTGTCAGATCGGCGATGCCCTGTAGAAATCCCTGTTCCGCCAGTTCTTCCATGGCCCGGCCTCCTATCCCCGTCGCGTGGAACACGATCGGATCGTATTTGCTTGAAAGGCGGTCTGCGACCGCTGTCACGCAGGGTGTGGTCACGCCGAACATAGTGAGCCCGATAGCGTGGCGTTCTTCTCCGCGCATATCTCTTGATGCCGCGACCATCCCTGTAATCGCCGCCGCGGCATTAGTCAGAATCGGTATAGAAATCCGATTGAGCCCGCCGATGTCTGTCACGGACGGAAAGAGCACGAGGTCGCTCGTGTCCACGTAAGGGGACGTGTTACCGGAGGCGACTGTGGAGACGAGAATCTTTGGGATGCCGAGGCGCACGCCTCTCAGCGCAGGGGCGATCATCGCCGTGCCACCAGACCCGCCGACCCCGATGGCGCCAGCCAGATCAATAGTTCCGATGTAATTCGTCAGCGCAACTGACATGGCCGCGACGGCATCGCCACGATTGTTGGAGAAGACGGCGTCTGGGCCTTCGGGGTGATGCCGCGCGACCTCGCGCGCAGTAACCTCCGCCTCCCCGCCGGCACCGCCCGATGTTGACACGTCGATCACGAGGGGTCGAGCATCGGCCGCCGCGATCCGGTCTCTCAGGAATCGCACTTCGGCAGCTTTCGTGTCCATCGTCCCAATGACCAGAATGGTGGAAGGGCCGGTCATGTGGCAGTCATCCATGTTCCCGCCGCGCCCCGTAAAGTGACGCAGCATTCGACCGGTTCCGGCAAATTCATCACTGTCTCAATGTGGTCCTGTAAGTGGTTGGTGATCATGCTGTCCTCCCTTAGCAGCTCCGAATAACATTTATGAGAACATAACAGCTTCAGCGCGAT
>TARA_B110000091_G_scaffold170704_1_pt1 | contig 12840 bp, 7 predicted proteins | sample TARA_B110000091 | Tara Oceans TARA_B110000091 (sample SAMEA4397278) | marine metagenome | biome: Polar Biome; feature: [DCM] deep chlorophyll maximum layer (ENVO:01000326); material: water (ENVO:00002006), including particulate matter (ENVO:01000060) such as... | depth 35 m
GAATAGATTTCCCAAAAGCTGCCTAAACTATCTGTTCTTGCAATCCAGCCACCGGGTGCTTGACGATCTGTAGCGTGACCGTTGGGGTCCTTCATAGACTTCAGCATTCTATCCTCGGCCCATGGACTGTGTGCTGTAGAAGTATAGTTGTTTGGTAAATCGGTATGGTTGCCAGCAATCACATAAATTAACTGGTCAGGACCGAGCTGTATTCCATGGGGCCCATGTTCACCCCAGCCATCTAATTGCTGTAAAAAAAGTGCCGAATCGAGTTGGCCATCTTGGCTGCTATCAAACAATCGATACAAGCCACTGTTTTGAATGTTACGGTCATTCATCATCACGTAGAGACTGTTGTGAGACCAAAGTAATCCTTGGGCCTTACCTAGATGATTGAAATCAAGTGGGGTCACTTGTATGGAGTCTTTGCTACCTATTTCTGGCATTTTCAGCCAATATATTTGACCGTATTGATCTGAGGAGACAAATAAATTTTCTTTTACGTGCGTCAGAGATACCCAGGAACCCAGGCTATCTGCAGTAGGAGCAAGGAGTTTTTCTATTTTGAATCCTTCGGGAACTTCCACATGGGTTTGGTTAGTATATGGGTCTTGGCAGGAATAGAAAATGATCAAAGTAAAAATTAATCTGATTGTTTTCACAAGGTTATGGTTATATTTAAAAAAATAGTTTAGCAGAAATATTTATATTTTATTGCGATTAATTGTTCATTAACATAACTAATTACCATTAATATCGCTATAATTAATTAAAAATTCAATAAAACTGACATGAACGATAAAAACAGATTATTCTACGGGAGTTGTTTTGCCCTAATCACAACAGCACTTTCCTTTAGTATTCGAGCAGGAATCCTCCCCCAGTTGGGACAAGAACTAAATTTAACGGCGGAGGAATTAGGTTATATTAATTCGATGTGGTTTTTAGGATTTCCTATATCTATGGTGATTGGAGGCTTGATCTACCATAAGGTGGGCGGTGCTAGAATTATGCAATTCGCAGTTTTTTCCCATGGCTTGGGCATTTTATTAACTATTTATTCAGGGAGCTATATGGGTTTACTGATTTCTACCCTCTTGATAGGTTTGGGTAATGGATGTACTGAGGCCGCATGCAATCCTATGATTGCAGATGTTTACGAAGGCCGCTTGATGAGTAAAATGATGAATCGTTTCCATATGTGGTTTCCTGGAGGTATTGTGATAGGGAGTCTTTTATCACAATTTATGACTGGATTGGAGCTCAATTGGGAAATGCAGATTTGGGCGATAATGGTTCCCACTTTGATCTATGCCTATCTTTTCTTTGGTCAGTCCTGGCCGGAAGCGAAAGTCAAGGAGGCGGCAACGCTATCTGGCAATTTCAGTGCCATGCTTAGTCCTTTGTTTATTTTTATGATGGTGTGTATGGCATTGACAGCGATCACAGAATTTGGTCCCCAACAATGGGTAGGCTTGATTCTAGCTAAAAGCGGGGCGCAACCTATGATTATTTTAGCACTAGTGACGGGCTTAATGGCAGTTGCACGATTTTTTGGAGGAGAGATTGTCCATAGGTTTGACCAAACGGGTGTGCTTTTAGGCTCTGCGGTTTTAGCGACCATTGGGGTATATCTTTTCAGTACCCAAACAGGAGCCATGGCCTATGTTGCAGCGGTATTTTTCGCTTTAGGCGTGGCGTATTTTTGGCCTAACATGATAGGGTTTATAGCAGATAAAATCCCAAAAAGTGGCGCCCTTGGGATGTCTATTGTAGGCGCGGTGGGTATGTTCTCTACTTCAATTTTCCAGCCCATTATAGGAAGCTGGATTGATCAAGATAAGGCAGCTACTGCTGCATTGGGATTCACAGGAGATGAATTAGAATTGGTGGCTGGTCAAGCTACTTTAGGAACCATGGTAGTGCTTCCTGGGATATTAATAGTATTGTTTACCCTACTGTTCTTTTGGGTAAAGAAATTAAACCTTAAAGCGGGATAAAATCTCTAAGCAAGTCACAAAAAAATAATGGGTATTTCCTAGAATGTTCTTTGCTAGGTGCCCTTCTTTTTCTCTTGAGATTACATCAAGGCTTGTTTCCAGTCATCGATGAGGTCTTCAATATGCTCAATTCCTAAAGACAGCCGGATTAGATTGTCAGGAGTTTGACTTTCGACCCCTTCTACTGATTTCCGATGCTCTACCAGACTTTCGACTCCGCCTAAACTGGTGGCTTGCCTGAAATGGTTCAGTTTGTTGACGATGGCAAGGGTTTGAATTTCATTTCCATTGATTAGTAAGGAGAGCATACCTCCAAATCCACCCAGCATTTGTTGCGCTGCAATTTCATGATTGGGGTGGTCTTTTAATCCTGGATAGAGTACGCGATGGACTTTTGGATGTTCGACCAACCAATCAGCCATTTTCTGGGCATTCTCCGTTTGTTTGGTGACCCTGAGGTGCAATGTTTGAATGCCTCTCGAAATGAGCCAACAGTCGAAGGGGGATGGTATGGCTCCCATCTGTATTTGAATAGATTGGATGCGATGTGCTAGGGCTCCAGACTCTTTGAGAATGATGCAGCCTCCCAAAGCATCACTATGGCCTCCCAAATATTTAGTAGTTGAATGGACAACGATGTCAGCGCCAAGGTCTAATGGGTTTTGAAGGACGGGGGTGGGCCAAGTATTATCGACGGCAAGTAATATTCGATGTTCATGAGCCAGTTTACTTAAGCCTTGAATGTCTGATATTTTGAGTTGAGGATTAGATGGAGATTCAATCCAAATGAGGCGGGTATGCTCGGTTAGGGAATGGGAAACTACCTCTATGTCAGACATATCGACGAAACTATAAGAGAGACCCCATCTGGAGAACACCTCCTTCATGAGTAGCTTAACGTTAAAATACACATCATTTGGTAATATGACGTGATCCCCTGTTTTTAAACTTTGGAACACGGCGCTGATGGCAGCCATGCCCGATCCGAAAGCAAAGCCAGCCATACCATTTTCAAGTGTTGCAATGCTTTTTTCTAAGGCCCTTCTATTAGGGTTGTCATTTCTACTGTATTTGTAGCCCTCTTGATACTGACCTTCGAGATTTCGTTCAAAAGTAGAAGACAAGTAAATAGGTGGACTTACGGCGTGCACTTCATTCAAGATATTTTTCGTACTTTTTAAGGCACGTGTTTCAAATTTTAAATTTTGATATTTTTTTGGCACGTTATTTTTTAAGTTAATTCAGGAAAATGAGGTTGATGCTTTGTTATATGAGATAAATTAATCACTTTCTACCATCAATTAAAGTCTGATAAGGATCTGAGGTAATGGCTTTGAGGCATCCTAAAGTTAATTATTTTGGATGATTTAACAAAGAATTAAAGAGCCGAGAGCAAACCCCGAATGTTCCAATTGATACTTATTTGATTATTGGTTCGGGACCTCAAGCTACTCCAATTGTCCTCAAGGCCACTGTACTCCCAATCTCCATTGACAAAGGCGGGCCCAGCATCACAGCCGATGACCATTTGTGTTTCATTGATTTGGTACCTTAGACTGATCCAAAGGTCAGCACCGGCGATCATTAAACCCTCAGTTAAATCAAATGTATTCCAACTATTTGCGACGGTACCGGTGAGACGCTCTTCATACAATAGGGTTTGAGGTTTATTACTTAATCGACCATTTTCATAAATCCTGAGGGTCAAATCATCAGGGACATAGGTGATATGAAATTTGATAGATTCGAGGATGCGGCCTTGGAAAGGTAACAGGTCTCGACTTTCAAAACGGATGGTGGATTCATGGAGTCCCTCAGAAATTTGAGGGGCTGATATATTGGCCCCATCATAGTGGATGACATCCCCTTCGTCCAATGGGATGTCATCCGTTGCTTCTCCACAGGAAAAAGCAAAAATTGCAGTGATGATCAGTATAATATAGATTCTGATTTCAAACATTAATTATCATAAGTCAATAATCATGCCTAGTAATCATTATTGGTCTTTAAGTTTTTTGACAGAAAGAAATTGGGTGAGATTTTCTTTGGCTTGAAGGTCATCTGGATATTTCGTATCAGAGGATGGCGTTGTGGGGATTTCTGGAATATGTAAGGTTTGCGTTGGGAAGGCAAAATTGACTTTTAAAGCATTGCCTAACTTCAAAATTTCCAATAAAATTTCATGCCTTGCTTTCAATTCTTGGGACCAATCGGGGACTTCAAAAAATATGTAAAACATAATATTGAGTGAATGTGCACCCATGTCATTGAAAAAAATATTATTGTGATCGCGATTGGTATCTGGATGTCGATTGACAATTTCTTTTAACCCGTCTATAAAAACCTCAATCAATGCAGGTGGGGTGTCATAATTAATGCTTAACGTGGTGTAAAACCTTCGATAGACTCGAAGGCCATGATTATTAATGGTGGCATCTGCTAATTTTCCATTGGGTACGGTGACTAGAGAATTTGAAAAAGTTCTAATTCTTGTGGACCTAAGTCCCACTTCTTCTACGGTACCATCAACCCCATCGGTAGTAATCCAATGACCAATTAGAAAAGGCTTGTCTATAAAAATCATCACAGAACCGAAGAAGTTTTTGATGGTATCCTGTGCCGCCAAAGCAAAGGCCAAACCACCGATCGATAAACCTGTCAATAAGGGTAAAATAGAAATATTCAAGCTTTGGAGAATCGCCAATGTTCCAAAAGCCACTACAAAAACGCGCAAGGATTTTCTTATAATAGGAACTAACTGATCATCCATCGTATTTTTGGTCTGAGCAGCTTTCATTTCTAGATAGAGTCCAATGAATTTAATTAACCGAAAGGCTGTAATGGTGAAGAGTAAGGGAATGGCCGCCCTTATTGATGTAGCCAAATAGAAGGAGAGCGTAGCAGGTAGTTGAAGTATGGGAAAAAAGAAGGACAGAAGTAAGATGATGATGAGAAAGCTTAAAGGTTTTATAAGAGAAGTCATCTCTTCTGCTGAAATGGTAGTGACCTTTAATTGGTTTATGATTTTTTGAGCAAACTTTCCAATAAGCTTACTTAATAATTTATGAATGACAAAGGCTGTGAATATGAAAAAAAGGCCGGCTAAATATTGATTCACGGTCAATCCAAAATATTGATTAGCATGTGATGAATCCATAATATCAAGCAGTGTATTGCCCCCAAAGGAGAAAAGTTTATCATGGAGCTGCAATACATTTGTAACACTCTCTTTTGGAAAGATCCAAATACCATTGATTCTTTTTAGGTATAATAAAGGATAATTTTCATTGAGTTTATAAATGTGAAGTTGGGAGGTGCTGTCTATGTAATCGGGGTTTTTTGAAATTTCTTCCAGCTTGATCGAGATACCTTCACCTTTGATCAGTTGGATTAATTTTTTAGGAAAATCTGTGGAATCGTTACTTATTAATTCAGCACATTTTTTGAGTAACGAAGGGTTAAAATGTGCTGATTGAGAATAAAAATTAAAAGATTTAATGGTTTGATAAGGCGTACTTAAATCAAACATTACGGTGTCTTCTGTCAAGGATTGTGATTGACCAACTCCAATGATTAAAAAGCTAAAAAATAAAGCCAAAAATATTTTTTTCATCTAATTATGATTTAAGCCAACACCTGTGCTTTTACCTTTTTAAATTTGCTTTACAAACTTAGCAAAAATGACTCAGCAGAATCCTTTTTTTCGTCCATTTGAAACATCTTTTCAAATGGCACCCTTTAATTTAATAAAGAACGCCCATTATTTACCTGCCATTCAGCGAGGTATTATTGAAGCGAGAACTGAAATTACTGAAATTACTGAGCATCTGGATCCACCCACTTTTGAAAACACTATTGAGGCACTTGAAGCTTCTGGAGTACTTTTAGATAGGGTTTCCCAGGTACTGTTCAATTTGAATTCTGCAGAAACTTCCGATGAAATACAAAAGATCACACAGGAGGTATCTCCTTTGCTCACTTCTTTTAACAATGAGATAAAGCTAAATAAAAAACTTTTTGAACGGGTAAAATTTGTTTATGACTTGAATGATGTGCTCTCTGATGAGGAAGGTATGCTTTTGGAAAAAACGTACAAATCCTTTGCTCGAAATGGGGCAGGACTTGATTCAAAGAGTCAAAACAGGTATAAAGAGATTACCGTAGCGCTGTCGAGTCTGGCCCTGAAATTTGGTGAGAATGTATTGGCAGAAACTAATAATTATGAATTGGTTCTCAACAAGAAAGAAGATCTAGCGGGTTTACCTCAAGATTTGATTGACCGGGCCAAGTCACTGGCCGTTGGAAAGCAATGGCCAGATAAGTGGATATTCACCTTGCAGGCACCTTCGTTCATCCCTTTTATGGAAAATGCGGATCATCGAGGTTTACGTAAGCAATTGTTTATCGCCTACATGCAAAAAGCATTTAAAGAAGGCGCCAATGATAATCGAAATTTGGTTTTGAACATTGTAAAGCTTAGAGCGGAGATGGCGGAACTTTTAGGATACGACAGTTACGCGAGTTATGTTCTGGAAGAGCGAATGGCAGAAACTCCTACTAGAGTACAGGATTTTCTTGATGATTTATTGCTAAAGTCAAAAGTAAAGGCGGTTCAAGAAGTCGATGAAGTAAAGGTATTCATGAGAACCCTAGGTATCGACTATGAACTGGAGCGATGGGATTGGGCTTATTATGCAGAGAAGTTGAGGAAAAAGAAATTCGATTTTGATGATGAGTTACTCAAGCCTTACTTTAAGCTTGAAAAGGTCATCAATGGAGTATTTAAAACGGCTGAGAAATTATTTGGCTTGACTTTTAAGCTCAATGATCAAATTCCTATTTATCATGAAGAGGTCAAGGCTTATGAAGTTTGGGAAGGTCAAGAATTAAAGGCCATTTTCCTCGCAGATTATTTTCCAAGGTTGGGAAAGCGTCCAGGTGCATGGATGACTTCCTATCGAGGTCAGAAAATAGTGAACGACCAAAGAATTATTCCACAGGTCAGTATCGTATGTAATTTTACACCCTCTACCAAGAACCGTCCTTCACTTTTAAAGTTTGATGAAGTTAAAACTTTATTTCATGAGTTTGGGCATGCGTTGCATGGGATGCTCGCAGATACTAAGTATGAAAGTTTATCTGGAACCAGTGTGCCATGGGATTTTGTAGAGCTGCCTTCTCAAATTCTTGAAAATTGGTGTTACGAACCGGAATGTTTGCGTCTTTTTGCCCATCATTATGAAACGGAGGAGATCATTCCGTCAAAGTATATTGAACGGATTAAATCTGCCGCCACTTTTCATGAGGCGTATGCAACGATGAGACAGTTGAGCTTTGCGATTTTAGATTTATCTCTTCACAACCAAACCTACACTGCTGCTCAGAAGATGGACCCCATTGATGAGTTAGAAAAAGAAATTTTAGCACCGACCAATCTTTTTCCTGATATTCCCAATACCAATATGAGCGTTCAATTTTCTCATATTTTTGCTGGGGGTTATGCTTCAGGCTATTATAGCTATAAATGGGCAGAGGTACTAGATGCTGATGCTTTCGAGTGCTTTAAGGAAAAGGGTATTTTCGACTTCAAGACGGCTAAGTCTTTCAAAGATTGTATTTTGAGCCAAGGGGGAACGCAACGCCCGATGGAGCTATATGAGAAATTTAGGGGAGCGGAACCCACGGTAGACGCGCTTTTGAGGCGGGCGGGCCTGCTGGTGTCTGATTCAAAATGAAGGGCTCATATTATTGAAGGCTAGGTCGGCGATCCTATCTTGTGGGTGATTTACGAGCCTGCTTATACCTTTCATACCCCATGAAATCATTTAGGGCTTTGTGAGTAAGTGAGGAGTGTTGTCTCATCGATCAAATAGATTTCTTGCTGCTTAGATTTACCTCGATTATACATCTCGATGGGATGTGAGCTAGGGAGCGATGGGCTGGTGAGCAAGTTCCCTTTTAGGTCAAAGAGGCTCATATATCCGTCTTTAATAGGGTTTAAAACAATATAGTCACCCTGATTGCCATTACTGAAAAATTGAACGCGTACTTTTTTGTCAAGTGAGTGATTTTTTTCGAAGTAGATTTCATCTTGATCATTGACTAAAGTGATTTTATTATGGGTCGCTTTAGAGATTACATATTTATTATTTTTTGAGTCATTAAGTAGGGTGAATTGGGTGTCAGTTGCTGGCTTATATAATTGTTTTTTGTGTAGTATTTCACCTTTAAGATTCACCTGAATGAGGGTGCCATTTTCAGTAAGTAGGTTCCAATGAGATGATTTGAAATTACTTCCCATGCGCAGGTGGTAATCGCTTGCTATATTGAGATTTAATTTGAGTGGGAATCCACTATAAATCTTAGCCCGTCTGCTAAGTAAAATGATTTCACCATTGGCCAATACAACCGTATATACATCGGTACCGCCGATCCTGAAATGGCGCATGGATCCAACGATATCCTTCTCAAAATGATAAGGATTCCATCCTTCCAGAGGAGTTCCATCCTTATCCGTGATGAAGGCATCTCCCCCATGTGTGGTAATTGAAAATCGGTAGTTTCTTTGTTGATCGTAATCTACAATTTCCAAACTTTTGAGATGGGGTGCTAAGTATTTCGGAAAGTTCGCTACATTTTGACCTGTTCTATCTATCACATAGAGAGAATCACTGGTTATGAAGGCATATTGAAGCTTTTTGTTTTTATAAAAATCTATTTGATGTATGGTGCCTACTATAGGTAGGAAGAGGGGTCGTTGCCAGCTTATTTGAAAATCCGTATCGACCAGATAGATTTCTTTGTTGCGGTCTTGAACAATGATTTCATTGCTCCCATTTCTATGGTTTGTTACTAAATAAGGCTTGGAAATTAAGGAATGGTCAAATTCAAGGGTATTTGTTTTTATTAGATGGCTGTTTCTTTCGGAAGATGGGCTATTCTTTTCAATGAAAATACTGGTAAAATATTTATCATCAATACTGGAAAATTGGATGGCAAGATGTCCAAAGCTTTTGAAAATCATCTCTGACATTATAAAATCATTTTGCCATTGTGGCGGCATTGTGTGAAACAAATGGTCCCAAGATTCGGCACCATTGACAATGAGGGTATAGGGAGAAGCTTTGTTAATTTTTTTCAGGAACTTTTTCTTACTTAATGATTTCCCCCATGTGTTTTCATTTAAAATATCAGATAAAAATTCTTTTAATACAGGGAGGTTTGGACTTATAAAAACATAGTTTTCGAATGAACTGTAATAGCCTTCAGGAAGATCTTTTGCGATCTCACCAAATAATAAAGCAGGCAGATTTTTTTTAGGAAGTCGACGGATGTCATGTTGATTGTACTGCTCAACAAAAAAGTGATCTGATCGTTGATTTGGTATTTGTTTTGCTATCGCATTTATATAGTGAATGAGGCCCTCACTATTTTTACAGGCTACAATAAGGATGGGAACTTTTTGTCCATCCCTGAATTGGATGGCACGACCCATTTCTTGATCTAAAAATTTCATTGCATCTTGGGGATTTATAGATCGTTCGGAACGGAATGTTTTTTGATTAAGGTGGTCCGTGTTTTTCTGTTGATTTCGCCATAAATAAGGATCTTGAAAACTAAAATGGTGAAGCATTGAAGTACGGTTACTAATGACGTCTGACATATCTAGTGGAGCACCGATGACGCCTTTGATCATTTGTAAGGCTTTACTACTGTCAGCAAATGAAAAGCCACTTAAACTGATGTGGCTATTTTCGATATTAAGATCTAAAAAAGCAGAGGTTAAAAAGTTTTTATCGAGATCATTGGTAGCAAAAGCCTGACTGACCTTAATGAAACCCTCGTAATTAAGGTAGAGATTACCTTCATCCTGTTTAATTTTTGTTATTTGCTGATGCTCAGCAAATACCTCTCTGAAGGACGGATAATTATCATCTCCGAAGGCTCTTATCGCATCCTCAACTAGATAGGGGGTAAAGCTGGCAATGAAATAATTATCATAAATAAGGTAAGTCAAACGGCTCTCGGTAAATGATAAGGAAACTTCATTGAGCTCAAAGCCTAAATAGGTTCGAGGTTTCTTCTCTAATGCCTTAGAAACAAGAGGGGTTATTAATTTTGATACCCCACCTAGAGTGGTCAGATCATTGATGGCAACTAAGTAAAGAAAGTCAAATTCATTTTTCCCTGTATTGTGAAGGCTTATCAATCCAGAAGTTTTATTGATAAAAGAGTAGAATGAGTTCAATCCCGTCAAGCGCTCTATTTTTTCGATGTGACCATGGAGCTTCCCTAAGCTAGGGATATTGATAAGTGATTGAAATGATTCGAGGCCTTGTAATCTGAGAAGTGTCGCACCTAGGTCATTACTTTCGTATACAAGACCGGAATTTTCTGGGACAAAATCCCATAAGTCAGCAGAACTTTTATGATCCCAAACAGCGTAAATAAAGTAACCTGAGATGAAGAATAATAAGGATCCAAAGAAGATAACTAAGCTTTTTTTCATAGCCACCTGACGCGTAAAATTTTCAATTAAAAGTTAAAACCCATCAAAGAGCAGAAAACAAAAAAAACCTCGCGTCTACGTCAAGGTTTTATTGAGTACCCTACTTTCTTTTAAGATTTTAAATTGGATCCAATGAATTCTCTATTCATCCGAGCAATATTGGTGAGACTGATGCCTTTGGGACATTCAGCTTCACAAGCTCCTGTATTTGTGCAAGCCCCAAATCCCTCTTCATCCATTTGAGAAACCATGTCTGTTACCCGCATTTCACGTTCCACCTGACCTTGAGGCAATAAGGCATATTGTGAAACTTTTGCTGAGACAAAAAGCATGGCTGAGGCATTTTTACATGCAGCCACGCAGGCCCCGCAGCCAATACAGGAGGCGGCGTCAAAAGCGTGATCTGCATCACCTTTGTTGATGGGTGTCGCATTGGCATCTTGCGTATTTCCGGAAGTGTTTACAGAGATAAAAGCACCGGCATGTTGTACTCGGTCAAAGGCTGATCGATCGATGATTAAATCTTTAACGATCGGAAACGCTTTGGCACGAAAGGGTTCAATGACGATGCTGTCACCATCTTTGAATTTTCGCATGTGAAGTTGACAGGTAGTGGTGCCTCCATCAGGACCATGCGGGCGGCCATTGATCTGCAAGGAACAAGATCCACAGATACCCTCTCTGCAGTCGTGATCAAAACTTACAGGCTCATCACCTTTCTCGGTAAGTTCTCTATTCAATACATCAAGCATTTCTAAGAATGACATATCGGAGGAAACCTCACTGATATCGTAATCAACAATCTTACCTTTGGTGGCGGCATTTTTCTGTCGCCAAATTTTAAGTTTTAAGTCCATCTCTTATGAATTTTACTAGCTCTTATTTGTAACTTCTTTCTTTTACCTCAATGTATTTATAATCAAGCATTTCTTTGTGAAGCTTTGCGTCTTTTGGGGCTCCATCATGCTCCCAAGCAGCTACATACTGAAAGGCTTTGTCTCTTTTGGCTTCACCTTCTGGTGTTTGGTGTTCTTCTCTGAAATGACCTCCGCAGGATTCTTCTCTATTGAGCGCATCTTTTGCAAAAAGCTCTCCTAATTCCAAGAAGTCTGCAACCCTGCCCGCTTTGGCTAATTCCTCATTAAAACCCTCTAGGTCTCCGGGTACCTTTACTTCCTTGTAAAATTCGTCTCTGATGGCTTGGATTTCTTCGACGGCATCTTTGAGGTCTTTTCCATTTCTTGACATACCTACTTTATCCCACATGATTTTCCCCAATTTTTTATGAAAATAATCAACGGGTTTCGAGCCTTTGTTGTTGATGAAGCGTTCAAGTTGCTCTTGAACACCTTTTTCTGCAGCAGCAAATTCAGGAGTATCTACAGGGATTGCTCCGGTACGAATATCTTTTGCTAGGTAATTGCCAATGGTATAGGGAAGGACAAAATACCCATCAGCTAAACCTTGCATCAATGCTGAGGCACCGAGGCGATTGGCGCCATGTTCGGAAAAGTTTGCTTCTCCAATGGCATAGCAACCAGGAACAGTAGTCATCAAATCATAATCAACCCATACACCACCCATGGTATAATGCACCGCAGGGTAAATCATCATGGGAGTTTCATAAGGATTTTCGTCAACTATTTTTTCATACATTTGGAACAGATTGCCATATTTGGTGGCAATAATTTCCCTCCCCAACTCAAGAACTAAGGCTTCGTTATTTGCATCTTGGTGCGTGACCAGGGCTTTTTCTTTTCCGTATCTTATCACGGCCGCCGCAAAATCTAAATAGACCGCTTCGCCGGTAGCATTTACACCAAAGCCAGCATCACATCTTTCTTTTGCAGCCCTTGAAGCCACATCTCTAGGTACGAGATTACCAAAGGCTGGATAGCGACGTTCCAAAAAGTAATCTCTATCTGCCTCTGCGATAGCCGTTGGCTTCAGTGCTCCTGATCGGATGGCTTTTACATCTTCTTCCTTGGCAGGTACCCAAATTCGACCATCATTTCTTAAGGATTCAGACATCAAAGTCAACTTTGATTGATGATCTCCAGATACTGGGATACAAGTAGGGTGTATTTGAGTGAAGCAAGGATTCGCAAACCAAGCTCCTTTTTTATGAATTTTCCATGCTGCCGAAACATTACTGCCCATGGCATTGGTTGACAAATAAAAGACATTACCATAGCCTCCAGAAGCGATCACTACGGCATGAGCCGAGTGTCTTTCAAGTTCACCCGTAATTAAGTTTTTGGCAATGATTCCCCTTGCTTTACCATCTACGATCACCAAATCCATCATCTCATGACGGTTGTACATCTTTAT
>TARA_B110000091_G_scaffold203616_1_pt1 | contig 12755 bp, 12 predicted proteins | sample TARA_B110000091 | Tara Oceans TARA_B110000091 (sample SAMEA4397278) | marine metagenome | biome: Polar Biome; feature: [DCM] deep chlorophyll maximum layer (ENVO:01000326); material: water (ENVO:00002006), including particulate matter (ENVO:01000060) such as... | depth 35 m
TTTAACGTTATTTATAACTTTATTGCTAATAGCTATTGGGCCAAAGGCATTCCTAAAAGCGTGATGCAATCGGCTATTGATAACTCAATGTGCTTTGGTGTTTACAGCGCTCATAACGAACAAGTTGGATTTGCCCGAGTAGTGACCGATAAAGCAACCTTTGCCTATTTAGCAGATGTATTTATTGCCCCGCACTTGCAAGGTAATGGGCTGAGTAAGTTACTTATTAAAACGATAGTGGAGCACCCTGAGCTGCAAGGGCTCAGGCGCTTTTTATTAGCGACTTCTGATGCCCACGGGCTTTATGCACAATACGGGTTTAAACCAATAGATAACCCCGCACTATTAATGCAAATAAATCCTGAGAATGTGTATGGTAAAAATAATCGTGAGACCTAATAAACGGGGGCGAAGAGCAAATTCCGTCTAATGTTCTTGTTAGGTGTTTAAGCTTGATAGCATCATATATGTGACAAATGCAAAAAGACAAATAGGCACTAAAATATATGCGACTACATCTGACATACACCAAGTCCCTTCAAATAGCTGATCCCTTCTAAAAAGAGAAATAGTTGTGCCGTAAACAATTATAAGAACAACAGCTATTATTGGGATCTATGAAATTTCATCATTTGCCAAAAGCAATAATGGCAGCAATAAAGATATACACCACAGAGTAGCTACAAAGCTTGCGCTTTTATAAATGCTTGCCAAATATCCGAAGCGCAGCGTAGGAGCCAACTAGTATTTATCATTATTGAAGCGCTTGTTACATGGCAGGTTACACTATTTTTGGTTTTTAAATTTACCGCCGAATTCTGCTTTTGCTTTGAGCAAATACTCCGAAACCCACTCTAAACAAAGCCCTGTATATTGAATCTCTACTTGTGATTCGACACCACGACCTCTATTACCATCAGCCATTCTATAGAAGCCCATTGGGAAAGTATGGGTATGGTTAGATGCAAATATGTATTTAAACCTGAAGTCTGAGACGTTACCACCACTTGCAGTCAGAATTTCATCCTGACTTTTGAAAAAGGCATTTTTGCCTTTTAAAAAATGTGTTTGTTGTTTATCAGATAATTTACGAAACCATTTGTTTGATTTTAAATTTTCTATGACTTCATTTTTTACGCTCTTAGCTTCTTCCTTTTCCTCGTAGTTCATGCCTAACGCATTGAACATTTTAACCCTTGATAGATGATCGTGTAGATTCATCAATTGCCAACGAGCATTCCACTCTTCACTTGAGCACTTATCACTACACAGGTAATAAAAAGTAAGATAACACTCAATAAGATCTCTAGTTAAAGATGCAACAGAACTATAATCCCAGTGAGCATCCTTACCAATCTGCTGGGGTTTTGGAGCCAAGCGACCAATGGAGTGAGCGCAATTACATAACTTCGTAAACAATAGCGAAGCATAAAAATGAGAACTGGTTGGTGATGGTATTCCAGCACACTCTTGAGACAGCTTTGTACATTCTAAAAGCGCAGACTCATATTTTTTAAAAGAATCGTGATAATTTTCCATTGAATCACTTTAAACAGTTGGTTAGGGCTACACTTGGTTAATTATTTACAAAGAATATTGATAACACAAAGACAATAAAAAGTGAGATACGTAACCTACGACACCATTTAAACTTTGACCACTCATTTTCAAGAATGTGTTTTGTGCAACAATTTCCTTTTGTAAATGCCTCGTGTGCTTCAGTTAAACGAAAATTTGTTATACCGATTTCCTTATTGTCTCTAGCTAATCGTGCAGCGAAGCCCATGTAAAAATAAGTCTCAATAAATCCTACAACTAAAGCGCAAATGATAATTCCTATCTGGAACAGCATATTTGAGTAACCCGAACGAGCCTGTAGATTAACTCGTTTTATTATTTAATTTATTGATAAACAAACCATAGCTGAGTTCCTATTTTGGTTCAATTGATTACTGTATTTTTACGCAGAATATTGAAGCGTTTGATATTGTTTTAATTGGCGTTTTTGAAGGGGTTACGGGTGTTTGAGTGGCTTTATTTTAGGTTGAAAGGGCTTCCCCTTCTCAATGTATCGTATTTTGCAGCTTTTCTATATTATGAACAAGGCAATACAGTTGCCGCAGCGTGAAGTAAGATATTCACTTTCATTTGACCCCGTAAGGTCAATTTATTCATACCTTTGTTCACTGTAATGCTCCGCTTTTTATTTAAAGGAAAGTCGGATCAAGGTAATTAGGATGGGTGTCACTATAATTCTTTGATGCGTTTGTTAGTGTTCCGATAGCCATTTTTTAGATTTTTCTTGCATCAGAACACTTATTTCAACAACACCATCATTATCATTTACATCCAAATCATCTCTTGCGTAATACAACCCATAAAGATGTTCGATCCCTACATTATCTCCAGCATACTTAGCCACGTTTTCATATAGATCAAAATTATTAATATCATTTAGCAACTGCCGAAATTGAATGAATGGGTCTACTTTCTCACTAGCAATTAACTTTAAGTGATATTTAATTATTAAATTAATTGAATCCTCAAATGAAGGTAGTTGAGCAATAAGACTTTCAAAAAGAGGTGAAACAATTCCCCAACACTTAGGTTCTGCATCAATAATATCCAGTAGCTCGTCAGAATAAACGCCATTGTTTAACTTATAATTTGCATAATTGATCAAATCATCAGTTTCACAAGCACCTGCTACATACTTTGCTATAAAGTAATTTTCATTCTCTTCATTCATCCTAAATTTGAAAACCCATTGTTAAGGACCACTAACACCAAATTAAGCAGCGCTGAACGCTCTTGTTAGTGTCCGCTTGAATTTTTTTATATGTCATCATCTTCAGTGTACTCGGATAGGTAAATTTCTATATTTAAATCAACACATTTTTGCATTAGCTCAACCTTTAAGATCGGGCCGCCGCCACATGCATCAACACGGGGTGAAAATCCTACATCAGCGATCCATTTAAAACCCGATGGTAAAGTATCCGCCTCACTATCAAGCCATACCTCTAATTCAGCTATTAGGCTGCGTAGGTTCCATGACCCTTTCGCAAGTACAGCGTAGGTTTCGCTAGACCCATTGGTTACCTTCCGAATATATAATGACAATTCTCAATACAACCTATTTGACATATAACAGCTTTATCGAGGACACTTTCCTCTTTTTATGAGCAACGTATGTCCTTTTAATTATTTTTAATATTAATAACAAATCCTGTAACACATTGCGAGTATTAAACTTTAAGTCGGGCTGCTCTTTTAATAATATGCAGAAAAGAGGAAAACGTCCTCATTTTTAGACTTAGGAAGAAAAACGCCAGCGCGGTACATAAATACAGCAATTAAATATTTAAAATGAAAACCAAATCCGATTTAAATCATTTAATAGTCACTAAAAAACGGTGGCGATAATGCAAGTAACCGCTTTAAGTACACTTGTTTGTGTAAGCATATTATATAAGATGGTTTACGGATGGTGGAAGCAGTAAAACGAGGTCATGAATTATTTACTAAACGCGTCTTCCTTTTTTTGAAACAGGGGAGACGCGTTTAAGTATACTTATACCAGTCGACTTAAATATTTAGCCTTTCTAGCGTGCTAAATAAAGCGTTAACGGCGTTATAAACTTCTCATGTAGAACAACTACATATCGAAATTTACGCCTTGTTATCACTCTATTTATCCGTCGCTATAAATGTCTAATAACTTAACACGATTGGTATTATTTGGCTTTTTTAGCCTCTAGAGTTTCTATTTCACTCCAGATTTTTTCGGCTTCTGCACTTAACATAGCGAAGCTTTTAATGTCGCCTTTTCTTTGTGCCTGCATGCCTTGCTCAAGCTTTACGTCGTATTCTTTACGCAGTTTTTTTACGGGATCAGGCTTTAAAAATGAAAACATTAGTATTCTCTTAATTTATTAAATTATATGTAGTTAGTGTACGCATTAATGGGCTTAATAGTTCTTTGTTTGGTGAAAATGTTTACTTTTCGCTTTAAAAGCGCAAAGTAAACAGGGTGTAATTATTAACGTACTGTGTGCTAGTTTTAGTGCTTACGTTTCTGGCTCTAGGCGTTTAATACCTTGCCCATCAATACCTAAATAAATAAAACCATCACTGCCTTGGGCTAAGCTGCGTACTCTGCCTATTCCATCGAGTACTTTATATTGCTTAACAACCTTACCCTTTGAGATTTCCAATGCGCTAATAAATGCAAATTTCATTGATGCTAATAATAGCTTACCTTTAAGCTTTGGGTATTTATCACTCGTTACATACAACATATCGGAAGGGGCAATTGAAGGGGTCCAGTGTAATACAGGCGATTGCATGCCGTCTTTTTCTTTAAGGTCGGTAAACTTGGTGCCGCTGTAGTTAACGCCATAACTGACCAAAGGCCATCCGTAGTTAGCGCCTTTTTTTATTATATTAAGTTCATCGCCGCCGCGTGGCCCGTGTTCGTGAGACCATAAAATATTATTTTGATTATCAATCCACATACCTTGTGGATTACGGTGTCCATAAGACCATACCGCATGTTTTGCATTTTTTTGTTCAACAAACGGATTATCACTTGGGATATTACCATTTTCGTGTAAGCGATAAATTTTACCGCCATCACGGGTGAGATCTTGTGGGTTTATGTCGCGCGAGCCGCGATCGCCAATTGAAAAATAAACATAACCTTCATCATCAAACACAATACGGCTGCCGTAGTGTTGGCCTTTGGTACTATTATTCTCGCCTTTGTATAGCAATTGCTGATCAGACAACTGCATATGATCGTCACTTAGCTTGGCGCGCATTAAGGCGGTGTTACTTCCGCTTCCTTTGCCCTCACTACTTGCGTAACTAAAGTACAGCCATTGGTTTTGTTTACTGTCGGTGTGTAGTGCTAAATCAAGTAATCCACCTTGGCCATTAGCGTCAATGTCGGGCAGCCCTGAAACCTTAGTTAATTTAGTGGTATTTTTAGGTAATAAAAATAACGCTCCACTGCGCTCAGATATTAGTAAATCACCATTAGCTAAAGGCTCAATAGCCCAAGGTATAACTACACCTTCTGCCGCTGTTACTGCGTTAACGCTAAGCGATAAAGTATCGAGCTGTTTATAGTTTTTTACGTAATCGCTTTTTGCATGCGCGGGTGCGTTAATAGCAAATATAGCAACGGCTAAGCCTGCACTTATTAGTTTAGGGTGAGTGTTATGTGATCTTAAATTTATCATTATGGCTTCCAAAATTAATCTAACCTTACACAACCTTATCATGGCATAAATAAATTTGTTAAGTGTTGAGTTGAATGAAAAACACACACTTCTATTTATAAAATTACCTCTTCACAGGAAATTGTTTTAGCAATTAGCGCTAATAAAAAAATTGAATAATTACTCTATTGGGGTTGAAAACTTGAAATTTGAGCGTACACTTGTGCGCTGAAGTTTGGGCGTACACGTGTAAGTTCAAAGCAATTAAGATTTGATAGAGATTTAACCATGATGACTCAAGTATTAAACCAATTTTCAAAATGGTTTTTACACCATCAAAGTTTTGCAGGCTACATAGAGCCCGTAATGCAGGTGTTTAAACCTGCGTGGCGTGCAGGGCAGTTTAGAGCGCAAGTAGTTAGTACAGCTGTACTTGATGGCGGTTTTTTAAGTGTGCAACTTAAGCCGAGTAAACAATGGCAGGCGCATACGTCAGGGCAGCATATAAGTTTAACGCTTGAAATTAATGGGCGATTATTAACACGCGTTTTTACCGTGGCCTCAAGCGCTCAGCAATTTAAAAATACAGGTTTGGTGCGCTTACTAATCAAAATAAATGCGCAAGGGCGCTTTACAGGTTTACTCAGTAGCGCATTAAAAGCGGGTTTGTGGTGCAATATTTCTGCGCCAAACGGCGACTTTGTATTTAAAAATACACATACACCGGCTACTTTTGTTGCCGGTGGGTCGGGTATAACACCTATGCTGGCTATGCTTGATGATTACTTAGGCCAAACTACGCAAAAAGTCTCGTTAGTGTATTACGCAAAAGCCACTGAGCATCAATGTGTTGATGAGCTAAGTGAGTTGGCAGCGCAATTTGAGCATTTTTCGTTTTTATTATTAACGCGTGAGCAATCAAGCGATATAACCAGCAATATTAAGCCGTGGGAAAACCCAGACATATACTGCTGTGGCCCTGCTGCATTTATGCAGACGGTGAGCGATTTTGCTAAAACGCATAAGCTAAATTACTACCAAGAAGCATTTGGTTTGGCGCTGCCTAGCTTAAACGACGACAGCCAATTTAATGTGAAAATTAACGCCAGTGCCCATGTTGTATCGGGCAACGATGTTTTACTGACTCAGTTTGAAGAAAAAAAGCTCCCCGTTAAACGCGGTTGCGGTATTGGTATTTGCCATCAATGCCAATGTATTAAAAAGTCAGGCGTGGTACGTAATTTAAAAACAGGTGAATTGAGTGACAACGGCGAGCAATTAATACAACTTTGCGTAAGCCAACCTGTTAGTGATTTGGAGTTACAATTATGAAAAACATTAACTACGACATGCTCGCAAGCGAGCTAGATGCCATTAAAATGGACACCCTTGGCAAAGTTGGCCAACAAGATGCTGACTACATTCGCTCTGTTGTGCGCAAACAGCGAGTGTGTGAATGGAGCGGGCGAATTTTGCTTATGCTTGGTTTTATTCAGCCACTATTGTGGGTTGCAGGCGTGCTGCTATTAGCGCTTGCTAAAATTTTAGACAATATGGAAATTGGCCACAATGTAATGCATGGTCAATACGATTGGATGAACGACAAGCAACTTAACTCACAACATTATGAGTGGGACATAGCGTGCGATGGACAAAGTTGGCACCGCGTTCATAACTTTGAACACCATACGTATACTAATATTATTGGTAAAGACAGAGACTTTGGTTATGGCTTGTTGCGTTTAAGCGATGATTTTAAATGGCGCTTTAAAAATGTATGGCAGTTTTTTACATATATTAATTTAAGTGTGTTATTTCAGTGGGGCGTGTCGTATCACGAGTTAGCTGCAGAGCGTGTTTTTATCGGTAAAAAGAAAGAAAACCGTGAAGGGCTTGTATCACACTCTACATTAAAGCAGCGCTTTTTTAGTAAAGGCGCTCGCCAGTTAATTAAAGATTATGCGATATTTCCGTTACTTGCAGGGCCTTTATTTTTATGGGTATTAGCGGGTAACTTGGTAGCTAACTTAATCCGTAATTTATGGACGTCGACCATAATATTTTGTGGTCACTTTACCGAAGAGACAGAAACCTTTAAACAAGAAGACTGCGTAAACGAAACGCAAGGGCAGTGGTATTATCGCCAAGTACTGGGCTCGTCTAATATTAAAGGGTCGCATTGGTTTCATGTTTTAACGGGGCATTTGAGCTGCCAAATAGAGCATCACTTATTTCCAGATATGCCGTCTTCGCGCTACCAAGAAGTTGCACCTCAAGTACAAGCCGTTTTGAAAAAACACGGTATTGATTACCATACAGGTAGCTTTTTTAAACAGTATACCTCGGTGCTAAAACGTATTATTAGATATTCGTTCAAGTAAATTATTTACCTTTAAGAATCGGCTAGTGCAACTGCATTAGCCGATTTTTTTGTTTATAGCACCCAATGCGGTTGATTAGTAAACAGCACTTGCAAAAATTTCTCATAGTTAATTAAAAAAGCCTTACTTTAGCTATGGTTAAATGGCGGGTGATTGTCATACAATGGAGGAAAATAGACCACACAAGAGAGATTAAAATGGCCGCATTTGGTACCGTGTTTATGCCGCAGATGATTCAAGCTCGTTTTTCTGATAATAAATGGAGCGAAAGCTCGATTGTCCCTTCCGATAAACTTGAACTTCATGCTGGTGCGCACGTTCTTCATTATTCAAGTACATGTTTTGAAGGCTTAAAAGCCTTTCGCCATGAAGATGGTTCTGTTTATCTTTTTAGAATGGATGCAAATATTGCACGCATGCAACAAAGCTCAGCGCTATTAAGCTTACCGAGTTTTGACAGCGATATGCTAAAAAAGATGATTATCGATATTATGCGCGAATACGCAGATGAAACGCCATTACCGCCGGGCTCTATGTATATTCGTCCAACGCACATTGGTACTGAGGCTGCAATTGGTAAAGCAGCAGCGCCATCAATGAGCTCGCTTTTATACACGTTACTATCGCCAGTAGGTGATTACTTTGCCGGTGGTGCAACTGCACTGCGTGTACTACTCGAAGAAGATGGCATGCGCTGCGCTCCGCACATGGGTATGGTAAAAAGTGGTGGTAACTACGCCAGTGCTCTAGCACCTATTAGTGCTGCACGAACTAAGTATCAGGCAGACCAAATTTTATTTTGCCCAGGTGGCGATGTACAAGAAACCGGTGCTGCTAACTTTATACTTATTGATGGCAACGAAATTATTACTAAAGCGCTTGATAGCACGTTTTTACATGGTGTAACGCGTAATAGTATTTTAACCATAGCCAAAGATTTAGGTATGACGGTAAGCGAGCGTAACTTTAGCGTTACTGAGCTATTAGAGCGTGCTGCTAAACCAGGTACTGAAGCCGCGCTTTCGGGCACTGCAGCTGTGCTAACTGCTGTGGGTACATTTATTCATAACGATAAAGAGTACAAAGTAGGTACTGGCGAGCCAGGCCCAACGACTGCACGCCTTCGCCAAGCATTGAACGATATTCAATGGGGTAAAAGTGAAGACAAGCACGGCTGGTTAACTAAAATTTAATTATAGATTTATCAGCAACTCGCATTAAAAAGCCACCTAATCGGTGGCTTTTGTGTGTTTGGTTACTTTAAGCTGCGCTTATTAAAACTTCATTTCTATTTTACCGTACACGTAGCGTCCGTTAAATCCATACGGCGAGAAGCTAGAGTAAGCAAATAAACGTGAGAAGGTGGTTACATCGTCAACATTTTCACGGGTTGCATCTGGGTAAACATCAAAAATGTTATTAGCCCCTAAGCTCAGCGATAAGTTTTCACTAAGGGAGTAGGCGACATCTAAGTCGGTTATCCATTTGGGCTTAAGCACTTCGTTACGTTCTGGGATATCTGAAGGGTCTTGAGTTTCGCCGTAACGTGTTGTTCTAAGCGTGGTACGTATGTCGTCGTTAGTCCATGTTGCGCTTAAGTTGTACTTATTACGCGGTGTGCTTACTTCAAAACGACGCAGCTCAGTGCCTGAGAACAGGTTATCTTGATCGAACCCTGCACCTTGCAGCTCTGCTGGTGGGTCGATAATATTTGTTACTTCATTTTTACCGTAGTTGTAACCTAGGTTAAAGGCTAAATCGCCATAACCATCAGTTGCTACATTATAAGAGGCAACCACATCAACACCACGGGTTTTACTGTCAATTGCATTTAAGAAGAAACGACCTTGGTTAGCGCCTGTGCCTTGAAGTAAATCGGCAGTAGCATCGCCCGATAAGTTGTTTGATAACACAATGCGGTCATCAATTAATATTTGGTAGTAATCAACCGATAAGCTGAAATTAAAGTCGGTAGACCATGTAAAACCAACGCCGTAGTTAGTAGCTTCTTCTGCATCAAGACCAGGTGAGCCCAGTGCTTTTGCTACATCGCTGCTTGGTGCGAACGTACCTGTTTCGGTTGGTTCGCCATCAACAAATACAGTGGCCACTGAGGTAAAGTATTGTTGCTGCAAAGAGGGTGCTCTAAAACCAGTTGATACAGAGGCGCGCAGCGCTAAGTCTTCAGTTAATGAATAACGAGTCGCAACTTTACCGTTAAGTGTATCGCCAAAGTCTGAGTAATCTTCATAACGGGCGGCAACCGCTAAATTCCAATCGTCGGTTAGGTAGGTTTCAAGGTCTATATACAAGCTCACGTTATGGCGGCTATTGTCGCCCTCTGATTCGGGTGTAAACCCCGGGAATACTTGTGCGCCCGCTGCGCCAAATGGGCCATCGACTGGGTCGGTTACTGCGCCTCCTGGGCCAAATGTGCCTTGTGCATATGAAGCTTCTTCGCCTGCATCTATTTGGTATCCTTCGCGGCGATACTCAGCACCTACAGCTACACTTACCGAGCTTTCTAAAAAGCTGACGTCTACTTCGCGACTAAAATCAACGTTTAAGGTAAGTTGATCGTAAGTAAGTGTTCCTGCATCAAAGCTTGTTTGGCTAGTCGGGCCGTATGAGGTATTTAAACTATTTATTACACCAAACTCAAATGCATCTTGACCATATACGGCCGATACATCGTAATTCCATTCACTTACAAAACCTTTAGCGCCAAGTGCCAGTGAAAAGTCATCTATGTCTGAGGTGATAACAGGTAAAAAGCCATCAGGGTAAACTTCTTCTATATTACGGCTATCGCTTGCACGGCGATAAAAACCACCGCCTTCGCCTTCGCGTTTGCTGTAAGAGCCAAACGAATATAAATCGACCTCATTTGTTAACTGGTAACCTGCGTTATAAAACACTGAAAAGTCTTCTACATCGCCATTACCAAAGTTATGGTTATATCGATTTACGGTAAGTTCACGTGGGTCGAGAGAGCCATCATCTAATCGTGCGTAGTTTTCACGATTATCGTAGTCAGAGCGGTTAGTTGAATGGCGGTCGCGGTATTCTGTTGAAATGTTTAAAAAGCCATTATCGCCAAGTTCAAAACCCATATTACCTTGCAGCGTTAGTGTTTGGCCGTCTGTTAAAGAGCGATCGCCCCCTTCGGTAAAGGCTAAATTACCATCACTGCCTTCAGATCCAGACTCAAGCTGTGGTACACCGTCCATTTCGGTTACGTTAGCACCATATATAGCCGCCACTGAGCCACCGCTGCTGGCACTTTTAAGCACAATATTAATAACACCGGCTATAGCATCAGAGCCATATTGGGCTGCTGCACCATCACGTAATACTTCAATGCGGTCGATAGCATTTGCTGGAATAGCATTTAAATCAACTGATGATGAACCACGACCCGTTGAGCCATTTAAGTTAAGTAATGCATTACTGTGGCGGCGTTTACCATTAACAAGCACTAAAGTGTGATCGGGTGCTAAACCACGAAGTTGAGCAGGGCGTACATGGTCACTACCGTCAGTAAGTGATGCTTGCGGGAAGTTAAAGCTAGGTAATAAATTGCTAAGTAGGGCATTCGTTTCAGTAAAGCCTGAGTTTTTAAGTGCATCTGCACCAATTATATCGATGGGTACTGCACTGTCTTCTACTGTACGGCCTAATCGGCGAGAGCCAATTACGCTTATTTGTTCGATGTTTTCTTCTGCTTTGGTTTCTTGCTCTGCAGCATTTACTGAGAGCGAACCAACTAGTGCAGCTGATGCACTCATGGCGAGTAATATTTGTGGTACCGACTGCTGTAATTTTAATAACGGTTTTCTATTCATGCTGTATTTCCCCATACCCATTGAATTATTTTAGTTTTTTACAAAAAGATAAAGATTAAACCTCTTTGTTACCTTGAACATATACTTAATTAACAAAGCCAGTCAATTGAATAACATTCAATTAATTTAAGGTTTTTTACAATTACATTTGGTTGTTTTTTATAATGACCATTGTTTTAGTTATATAGGAAGGTGATTGCTAAGTAATTGATGGATAATGAATTATATTTAAAAATTAAATTTAACGTTTAATTAACTGGTAAGATGAGGTTGGTAGATTTAACTAATTATTTGTAGGAAGCCATTTTTATTGGGCTGGCAATAAACAACTGTTGAGCTATAAATATTTTTAAAAATATAAAATAAAAATACACCCATTAAATGTTAACTAAATTAACATTTAATGGGTGTATTATAAATTATGTACTACTTATTAGAACCTATACTTTAAAGCATGAAGTAATTTTGTTTTTATAAGTAATTGGTATAAAAAAGAGTGCTAGAAATAGTGTTAAAATTTAATTTTTCCAATAAGTATGTCTTTAAACATTACCCAATCTCCCCACAAACTGTAAAAAGGGTGTTTAAAAGTAGCAGGGCGGTTTTTTTCAAAAAAGAAATGCCCGACCCACGCAAACCCATATCCAATAACAGGTAATAGCCACAATAAACCGTAGTGTTGTTTTAATAATGCTATTGCGATTACAGCAAGAACGAGGGTGCTTCCTATAAAATGTAAGCGGCGGCAAGTCACGTTGCGGTGCTCTTTTAAATAATAAGGATAGAAAGCTTTAAAGCTTTTAAACGTGGGGTTTGTACTTTGCATAGTGTGCTCTTTTATTGTTTTTTATTTTAATGAGGGTCGTGTTATTAAAGCGTAAGTTTACATTTGTTTACAGCGATAAATGGCGCTTAACGCATCTAAATAGACAAAAGGGCTAAAAGTTAATAACTTAGGCGCACTATTAATAAATAAGAATGGAACTCGGGATGTTTAAACATACTCTAGCGTGTGCTGTAATTGTAGCGCTTAGCGGCTGTTCAGAGCCAACTAATACGGTAACTCAAGAAGAAGTAAAAGCACCTATGAAGCAAGTTAACGCAGTTATATACCCAGAAACAAAAAAAGGCGATGTAGTAGATACCTACTTTGAAGAAGCCGTTAGTGACCCATATCGTTGGCTTGAAGATGATATGAGCAGAGAAACTGCCGATTGGGTTAAAACGCAAAACAATTTAACGTTTTCTTATTTAGAACAAATACCTTATCGCGATAAGTTAAAGCAGCGCCTTGAAAAACTAAT
>TARA_B110000091_G_scaffold198930_1_pt1 | contig 12719 bp, 9 predicted proteins | sample TARA_B110000091 | Tara Oceans TARA_B110000091 (sample SAMEA4397278) | marine metagenome | biome: Polar Biome; feature: [DCM] deep chlorophyll maximum layer (ENVO:01000326); material: water (ENVO:00002006), including particulate matter (ENVO:01000060) such as... | depth 35 m
TTAATACAAACTTTTCAGTATTTACTGAATAAACGAACAATTTTTGTCGTTAAATTAAACAAACAGGTGTTTTTAGATTAATTGATGTGGAATATATAGAACAGAAACAAAAATGCCAACCTAAAGGTTGGCATTTTTTATTTTAAACGATTATAAATCGTCGACTACTGAAACTGAAAATGGTGAAACTAAACCTGAAGGAGCTTCAACTGATATATTTAAGCTACCCGATGGACTATCGTTACCACCTGTCAAAGGTTCCCGTTTAATACCAAAAGAAACACCTACTGGAACAAAGCTCGTAGTATTAGGAAATACATAACTAGTTTCGCCAGTAATTTCACCGTTATCAGTACTAATAGATACCTCAGTACCTGCAGGCATAGGATTATTATACATATCTGCAATATACATAATCAGACTGACACTACTAGTCCCTGTTGGAGTCTGGGTTAAATCTATTTCACTGACTTGACACATCTGTTGGCTTGTTGGATCAGCTTGTGAGCGACGTACTAATGGGCTCGCTGGATCACTGTTTATATGCACCTCAGATGCTGTTACGCCTGCAATAGCAGAGCAATCATCAGCATAGGTTACTAATCTAAAGAATGCCGCATCACCCGACATAACAATCTCTTGGTTTTGAAATACATTAACCAATTGACGGCTACATAGTCCTGCGGTTTCGTCTTCTTCACGACATAGTAAACCATTGTATAAACCGTTTTGGGTAGTCCAAGAACCATTACCATCAAAATCTACGAACTCTTCAAACTCATCACCTGTTGAATTGTCACGAGAACATGGGTCTGTTCCATCACTGCAATCTTTGCCGCCAAAAGTACCATCTTCATTGTTATCAATAAAAGCTTCTGGGATATCAAATAAATCATCAAAGAAGTCTTCGCTATCAAAGTAACCATTACCATTTAAGTCTGAAAAAGTCTCTTCACCAATAGCATATGCATGAACGGTTGCTCGTCCACCAAGTGGTAAATCTATTGTAAGATCATTATTTAAAATACCTAATGGGCACGGTAATCCACCATCACATTTTTGAGCAATTGTATTTTCGTACATTGAATCAGTAAAAGGACGCGGGTTGCTACTTGTCCAAGTAACGCTACATGCTCCATTCGTTGTAGTACAACTTGGCTCAATAACTCCACCTTCTGTAATAAAAGTAACGGCCGTACCATCTGGAACAGGATTATTAAAGTGATCGGCTAAACGTGCGTTAACCGCTACTGTATTACCATCAACATTTAATGCATGGGGATTGAAAATAGAACGCGATAGCGAAAAACTATTTTGATCAGCTATACCTGTACTAACAACAAGAATATCTGAAGGGGCTGTTACAACAACTGTATTACCTTCTACCTCTTCTTCACTTGATGCAATAACACGTACAGGTGTTGCAATCGAACCCGATAGTACTGATGTCTTCACTTCGCCACTGGCATTAGTAATAGCGCTGGCTGTGCCTAATGTAATGCCACCTACAGCAGTTGAAAGTTCAAAGTTAACCGTTCTTGACGCTAAATCGTTCCCGTTTGAATCGACAAGTTTGAAAGTCACTTCTGAAATTTCAGTACGGTCAGCACCACCAGTACCTTTTAATGCAATTACAGGCTCTGTAACATCTATAAACTGTAAAAAACCAATATTTGCAGGTGATACATTAATTGTAGTATTTGCAGAAACGGTATCTCCACCAGTAATAACCGTTGCTGTAATAATATCACCACCCACACAAGTTAAAGGGCGATATGTAGAACGTGCAAATCCACCAATACTAGTCACTGTTTCATCAATTGATGCCTGCCCCGAACTTACACAGCCCGATGAGAATTCAACCGTTAATGGAGTTGTATATAACTCACCATCTTTAGAAATTTCAATAGAAATTAGAGCCGTAGCCCCTGCCGATAATAGCTCATCATCAGCAATAGAGCTCGAAATAGAAATTTCGATATCTACCGCAGCAATCTGAAACGCTTTAGTCAAGTTACTATCAAGTACAGACACGGTGATTTCACCTGCCCCTACATCTTGCCCAGGAACAATATCGAGTAGTGCGATACCATTTGCATCTGTAATTGCAGTGCCTGTTGAAGGAGTAATAGATCCAATAGTAGTAGTAGCGGTTACTAAAGCTTGAGTAAGTGGTGTTGTAGAGTCTTCATTAGTCACTTCAATAAATAAAATAGCTGAAGAATCACCTGAAATACTTGTTACCTCTTCACATAAACTTGCATCTCTAGTTGTTTTAAAATCAACCGGACAGTTTTGCAAAATTTTAAAATTGATATCCGCAGTGCTTTGATCTGGGTTTACAGCATCGCCTCGGGTGTAAAAGCCCAACGTTTTCTCCACACCTTCATACTGTGCGGTTATTAAACCAGCACCTTCGACAGTACCTGAAGTTAAATTAAGTGAAGCTATACCATTTTCGTTTGTTAATGCTGTTCCAATGCTTGGGATAAGATTACCTAGGGTAGAAGAAAAATTAACAACGGCCCCCTCTACTTTAATACCATCACCATCAAGAACAGTTGCTTTAACCACACCACTATCGGCTGCACTAATGGTACTAATTTCGGTCAATGAAGTCGAAGATGTAAGACTCAATCCTATAGAAAAGTCTAACGACTCACCCTGAACGGGTGCATCACCTTCGGTAGTAAATGTATAACCATCAGAGCTGTAAACAATGTTTTCATTATCAGTGTAGGTTGCAACTATAGAACCTGCACCAACTTCTGTACCAGCTAGAAGGCTTATTGTTGCAATGCCTTGAGCATTTGTTAGTGCTGTGCCGTTAGTTGGATTGATTGTTCCTAAACCAGTGAGTACGAATTCAACAAGCTTAAATGCAGCAGGCTCTCCATCAATCTCTAGCTCAACTTGAACAGTAAGAGGGTTTGAATAATCAACATTACGAGTATTCTCACCTGAACTGTTTACAGCTGTGATATTTAACTGAGGTTCTGTTGACGCGGTACCATCAGATTCAAAAGCAAATGTATCCGTGTAACTGACACTATCAATCGTAAAAGTGGCTGTAACTTCACCTGCACCTGCACTTGAACCTGCTATTAGTTCAATAGTCGCTACGCCATCTGGTTGAGTAAGAGCGGAACCTGCTACTGGGTCTAGCTTACCAATAGAATCCGCTAACGTGAATGTAATACGCTCGCCAGACACTGCATCACCATCTTCATTAACTAAACTAGCTCTTAATTCTAAAGGAGCATCAGCAGTCACACTATTCGACTCAGTATCACTCGCTTTCAAATAACCTTTCAAACTTATTGTATAGGTTGATGTTTCCGTCGTGGAATCACCATCACTAATAGAGCCGTCTTTTTCAAGTGACCCACCGCCACCACAGGCTGTGAGTAAAAAACTTAGCAATGAAATGCCGAGCAGTCGCATTAAAGGCATGAACCTCTCCCTAGCGTTGTTATTATAATCAAAATTAATTTTCACTTAATATTAACCTATAACTTAGTCTAAAATCTCAGTTTTTTATTACTTTTTTGCGCAAAATAATTTTAAATAAATACCAATTTTTTCTGTAGTAAATATTTCCTTGCTGGTAGTCTATGGCAAATTTATAAAATGTAGATCAGGGAATATGTCAAAAATCCGTTCAATGAGTTTAACCACTCGCATCATGATTGGTATGGCGCTTGGGGTTGCAGTAGGTTTTATATTTCAGGCTATATTAGCTGGTGAAGACGATTATCTAATACCACTTGGGTTATTCTCTTTGCCAATTAAAGCCTTTTTTGTTGATGGTATTTTCCATGTTGGTGGCCAAATATTTATTGCCAGCTTAAAAATGTTAGTTGTGCCTCTTGTTTTTGTATCGCTCGTTTGTGGTACCTGTAGCTTAAGTGACCCTAAAAAACTAGGCCGCCTAGGTGGTAAATCTATTGGTTTATATTTATTAACTACGGCTATTGCTATAACGGTGGCTATTACACTTGCCTTATTATTTAGCCCTGGTGAAGGTATAAGCTTGCCATCTAATGCAACTTATGATGCCAAAGAAGCGCCTACCCTTGCACGTGTAATTATAGATATGTTTCCTACTAACCCATTTGAAGCCATGGCCAAGGGTAATATGCTTCAAGTTATAGTGTTTGCACTATTATTTGGTGTAGCAATGGCATTAAGTGGTAAAACAGGCAAACGCGTAGCAAGTGTTTTTGAAGATTTAAACACAGTAATCTTAAAACTAGTTACGCTGTTAATGAACATTGCACCTTATGGCGTTTTCTTTTTAATGGCAAAACTATTTACAACAATTGAGCTTAACTTAATTGTTAGCCTAGCCAAATACTTTGGCGTTGTAGTGCTTGCACTGTTATTACATGCTTTTGTAAACTACACATTGCTTTTAAAAATATTAACGGGCTTAAACCCGCTTATTTTCTTAGCAAAAATGAAGCACACATGCTTATTTGCATTTAGTACTTCAAGCTCAAGCGCAACTATGCCTATTACACTTGAAACTGCTACTAAAAAACTAGGCGCTAATAACTCGGTTGCCTCATTTACTATCCCACTGGGTGCTACCATTAACATGGATGGCACTGCCATCATGCAAGGTGTGGCTACCGTATTTATTGCACAAGTGTTTAGTGTAGATTTGACAATTTCTGATTACCTAATGGTTATATTAACAGCAACACTTGCCTCTGTAGGTACAGCAGGCGTACCAGGTGTTGGCTTAATTATGCTGGCGATGGTACTTAACCAAGTTGGCTTACCTGTAGAAGGGATTGCAATTATTATCGGTGTAGATAGATTACTTGATATGACACGTACAGCAGTTAATGTAACCGGTGATTGTATGGTTACCTGTGTTGTTGCCAAGTCTGAAGGTGAACTTGATGAGAGCATCTTTAACGACCCTAATGCAGCTAAAGACTTAGAAGATTATCATAAGTCTATTGACTCATAAGCTACATTTATACAGCTATAAAAAAACCTTGATGCAATACATCAAGGTTTTTTTTCGAGTAGAAAGAATTAAACTGAATCGTAAAAAAATTCTAATCTAAGGATTTAGGGATTTAAATTTAGAGAGTAAGTTTATTCCCACTTTATTTACACCACTACTCAGGCCAAGAGCTAGCTTATCGCTTAATCCCTTTTTAATTTTGTATTTAATCTTATAAATTTGGCGCTCATGTTGCTGCTCCAGTAATGCATCATCACTTGTCTTTATAACATCTACCAAACCTTTATCAATCGCTTGAGTTGCAAACCAATGCTCGCCTGTCGCAACTAAGTTTATATCTAAGCTTGGGCGTTGAGTGCTTACAAACGTTTTAAATAAATCATGTGTTTGTTCAATTTCTTCACGAAATTTTTCACGGGCCTTATCTGTGTTTTCACCAAATAAAGTAAGCGTACGTTTAAACTCACCTGCAGTTATTTGCTCAAATTCCACATCATTTTTCTTTAATATTTTATTAAAGTTTGGTATTTGAGCTATCACACCAATAGATCCAACTATGGCAAAAGGGGCTGCCAGTATCTCATCGGCTACACACGCCATCATGTAACCACCGCTCGCTGCTACTTTATCAATTGCAACACTCAAAGGAATACCGGCATTTTTAATACGCTGTAGCTGAGATGCAGCAAGTCCGTAGCCATGCACTACTCCGCCGCCACTTTCTAAACGAATAAGTACTTTGTCTTTACTTGGGTTAGCAATAGAGATAATGGCTGTTATTTCTTCTCGTAAGCTTTCTACTTCGTGAGCGTCCATACTACCTACAAAGTCAATTACATATAAACGAGGTTTAGGCTCATCTTTATCTGCTTTTTTACTTTGCGATTTAAGCTGTTTTTGGTGTGCTTTAAGCTCTTTTTTACCCAGCGTATTTTGTAGAAAACTTTCTTTAAGATCGACTAATTGCTCTGATATGTCGTCAATTTGTATTTCACCTTTTTTGGCTTTAGGCTTAACTGCAGCGCCAACTATTAGCATTAGAATAACTGCTATAGCGATAACAAAAGTAATTGTTTTAGCAAAAAATAAACCGTATTCGTATAAAAATTCCAACTGGTTTCTCCATTTATAAATTTCAGCTAATTTAGCATGCTTTAAAGCAAAAAAAAGCCACTTTTCAGTGGCTTTTAAAGGTTAATTATTTTACTGGTTATTAATCAGTCACAACCTCAGGGTTGGAAACTAATAACATTCGACCGCGAGCAGCTAAGTAAGTAGCTACTTGCAACTGCATTTCTGTATTAGCGGCAGCACTGCCTTCAACAGTTGCAGCCTGTGCAGCATCTTGAGCTGGCGTTAATATAGAACCATGATGCCCTTTAGTAAATTTAACTAAGTAGCTTGTTGGTGTTTCACTCAATGCTTGCGAAGTACTTACTGTTTCAAGACCCATCAAGTTAGCTAATGGGATTGTGCCAGAAATAGGATTATTAGCTGCCATTGGTGGTATCACTTGGTCAGGTTTGTTATCAACACCATCGCCCACAACAACATTAGTATAAACAGGAGTGCCTAATGCTTTCACAGTGGCTGCGTAATTAGTTGGATCGCCACTATCAAGTGCTGTTTGCGCCGCAAATGCAAATTGAGTAAACACTCCTTGAATATTAGTTAGCTTACTTGTTTCACCAGCTGTAGTTAACGAAGCTACATACTCGTTATAACCACAGGTTAAATATGCTTCCATATCTGGCAATACTGCACCACAGTTAGACACTGCATCAACTTGTAAATACGCGTTAAACTCATCAGCTTCTGTTGTACCTGCTTGTGAAAGTACTGAACCTTGAATAAATGGACCAAATGCAGCTGATTCTAGTAAGAAGCTAGCTATACCGCCGCCGCCACTTGCAAGTGCTACTGTGTTTACATTAAATAATGGGTCGACAGTTGGCGCTAATGGGTTATTAGCTTGTGCAATAAATGCAGGGGCTACAATAGAGCCTAATGAATGACCAATGTAAGTTACATCTTGCGCATTAATCGTTGCATCATTAATAAAGTTTAGACCTAAACGTAAACCTAATAAATCAGCCGCTGATTGACGTAAGCTATCACGCGCAACAAGTAATGAACTTAAATTCATGTAACTAAGCACAGAACCCGTTGTTGCATTAAAGTCGTCTGTTCCATCACCATCAACATCTATTCCACGCTCACCATGTCTTGGATGGTCAATAGCAACTGTTGCAAAGCCTTGAATAGAAAGCTGCGCCGTTAAAGCAAGCATACTTTCTTTTTGTGTTGTAATACCGTGTTGCATAATAACAACTGGCCATCCGCTATCAGGCATTGCGATAGGATCTAATTGTAACTGCGCACGTACACCATTAATTATTGGTAAAATAGGCTTAGTAACTTGCACTGGCACATTTGCCATGCTTTGTACTTTTGGAATGGAGTTATATTTTGTTAAATGACGTGTGCTATCTAGTCCTAAGTCACGTAATTGCCCGTCACTTAATGCAGAACATAAACCATCATTTTCACTAATAGGATCTGTCGGAAATGCATCACCAGCAACGGCCTTGTAACCGATTATTGCCACCGCGTTATCACACATACCTTGCCAATATGTATCACTTAAATCACTAATATCAGTACCCGTTGGTGTACCTAGATACATCGGTAGCATAATGCTACCTTTTTGATATTGCACACCAGAGAAAGCAGCAGACACTTCTACACCCTGAGAAGCAAATACCTGTTGCACATTTACCATAGGTTGTTCAGGAACTTGAAGCGCAGGCGTTGGCATCGCAGGCTGTTGCAAACTTGCAGCTAGCAATTTTTTAATTGTCCCAAGTACTGGCCCCGCAGACTGAATAGTCATTGCGCTAGAAAAAATAATATCTTCTTTTGTTATATTTCCTGAACTTACAACTACATTTTCGTAACTGTTAACAGCGCCCTGCAAACCAAGTTGGGCTTCTGTAATTAATGGCGCTTCTTGCTTAACCAGACCATAAGTAGAAGAAGGCTCGATAGAGCGTCCTAATGAATCTTTAAGACCAGTAGTTAGTACATTGATGTATGAGCTACCTGCCGTAAATGGTTTTAAAGGAATAATTGCAACGGCATCACCAGAAGCTTGAGTAACAAAATCAACACCAAAAGTAAGCTCACCGACCAATTTACAAGCTGTACCGGCAGCAACAACTGAACATTCTGCGTCAGTTAAACTTGCACCCATTACTACTTCAAAAATGCGAACTGTACCTGGTGTCCCAGCAGACGTTTCATCTAAGCTAACATTTGGTGGGAATGTTAAATCGATTTTATAAGGAACCTGAGAAGACCAACCGTCAAGTGCACCTAATGCAAGCTGAGGGTCAGCATAAGCTGCTCGAGAAATAGACACATTGTCGTCATCTAATTCTCCAGGAATATTAAGTGTACCGTCTTGGGTTCCACTCATTAATAAATCATTAGGTACCGATAAGATACCTGCAGCAGGGTCAAAAGTAACCGTTGCTGTTGGAATAACGGTTGCTGTGTCGTTCTTAACATCTTCTAACGTTTCTCCGCCGCCACAACCTGCCAAGGCAGCTGTAACAGAGAGTGAAAGTAGCATTTTTTTCATATTGTTGGCTCCGCACATATTTTATTTTTATAGTGTGTTTAATCAGTGTATTAAGTTAAAACAATGTAATCAGGTTATTAATGAGACATTAGACCAGTTAAACTTAACGTAAAGTTTCTATTTTCGCCACCTAATTTTACAATAAATTCGATTACTTCACGTTTCGCTATGTTAAAATCAAAAAAAATAGATGAATGGGTACTTTTATGCACACATATCAAGCGGCTGAAAACGCACTTAAAGATAAAATTATTTTAATAACAGGCGCCGGTGATGGTATTGGCCGAGTAGCAGCAATTACGTATGCAAAATACGGCGCTACAGTTATCTTATTAGGAAAAACAACTAATAAACTTGAATGTGTTTACGATGAAATTGTTAATGCAGGTTACCCTAAACCTGCAATTGTGCCCATGGACTTAAAAGGCGCAACTAAACAAAACTACCGTGACCTTGCTGCAACAATTGAATATCAATTTGGCCGCCTTGATGGCTTGCTTAATAATGCAGGTATTTTAGGGTCACTTGGTCCACTTGAACATTTTTGCTCATCTACGTTCGAAAACATAATGAAAGTAAACGTGACCGCGCAAGCGATGATCACTAAAGCGCTTTTTCCTGTTCTTCGTAAGTCTGATAATGCATCGATAGTATTTACGTCATCAGGTGTAGGCCGCAAAGGCCGTGAGTTTTGGGGGCCATACGCCATCTCAAAATTTGCTGTAGAAGGCATGATGCAAACATGGGCATGTGAAGTAGGCAAAACGAATATTCGTATAAACTGTATTAATCCAGGCGCTACTCGCACTTCTATGCGCGCTGCTGCATACCCAGGAGAAGATAGAGACGCGCTTGCTACACCAGAAGATTTAATGCCAACCTACTTATACTTGATGAGCGATGATTCTAGTAAAGTGAATGGCGAATCGTTAGATGCTCAAGTAAAAAAGTAATTTAGAGTTTAAAAAATTTATACAACACACATTAAAAAAGCCGCAATTAGCGGCTTTTTTGTGTGCAATAAATAACTAATTTATTATTTACGTTTGGTAGGCTTAACACGTTGATTGTGTTTTTTAACTGCTTTGCGGATCTGGTTGATTTTAGCGCGTTTATCTTTGCGTTTTTCAGGCATAACAGAAAGCTTAGTTTGTGTCTCGCGCCCTAATTTAACGGTTTTGCGTAAGTAGTTTACTGTTTCTAAATCATACTCCATCCAACCACCTTGTGGCACGCGCTTATCAAGCTCTAGTTTACCGTAACGAATACGAATAAGACGAGATACTTCCGCATCTTGAGACTGCCATAAACGACGTACTTCACGGTTACGTCCTTCATTTAACGTTACGTTAAACCAGCGGTTAACGCCTTCGCCACCCATAGGGGTTACAGTCGTGAATTTGGCTGGACCATCTTCAAGCTCAACACCACGTAGTAAGTTTTTAACCGTTTCATTGGTTACTTCACCAAATACACGCGCAGAGTATTCACGCTCTACTTCATAGCTTGGGTGCATCAAGCGGTTAGCTAATTCACCATCATTAGTAAAGAGCATCAAACCCGAAGTATTAACGTCTAATCGGCCAACCGCAATCCAACGCTCACCATCAATACGAGGAAGTCGGTCAAATACTGTCCGACGCCCTTCTGGATCTTTACGTGTGCTTAACTCACCTTCGGGTTTGTTATACATAATCACACGACAGATTCTATCTGCTTTTTCTTCAATCTTTACAGTGTGCCCGTCAAAACGAATCAAATCGGTTTCTTCAACACGGTCTCCTAACTTTGCCACTTTACCGTTTACACTAACGCGGTTTGCATCAATGTATTTTTCCATTTCACGGCGTGAGCCTACGCCTGCACGGGCTAAGACTTTTTGTAACTTTTCACCTTGTATAATACTCATTCGGATGGTTCTCTCACAGAAGGATCGCTCAATAACTGGTTAATTTTACTTTGCTGCTCTGTTGGCAGCGCAGGTAAGTTTTCAAGTCCAGTTAACGAAAAATAATCTAAAAATTGTTTAGTAGTTGCATATAAAGCCGGCTTACCCGGAACCTCTTTATGCCCTACCACTTTAACCCACTCTCTTTCGAGTAGGGTTTTAATAATATTCGAACCCGTAGTAACACCCCTTACTTGCTCAATTTCACCGCGCGTAATGGGCTGCCTATATGCAATAAGTGATAATGTTTCCAGTAAAGCACGTGAGTATTTTGGTGCGCGTTCTTGCCACAAGTTATTTAACCAAGGGCTTAAACTACTACATGCCTGAAAACGATACCCACTACCAACTTCAACTAATCGAATACCACGAGTTTGAAAATGTTCTTGTATTGTATCTATTGCGTCGTTTATTCGCGCCATAGAAATAGCTAAATCTATTAATACAGTATCTTTAAGGTGGCGTTTACTCACAGGCTTATCTGCAACAAAAATAGCTGCTTCAATGATCTCAACTAGTTGTTCATCACTAATTCGCCGACCCGCCATACACACTCTTAACAAATAAAAATACACAGCCATCTATTATGACAGAACAACGCCAAACTAGGAAAATATATCTACTAAATAACTAGATTTTAAATACAAAAAAGCCAGTGATTATCACTGGCTTCTAATTTACTCTTTAAAACAACAAATATTAGCTGTGTTTAATGGCTTCTAATGCATCATCTTCAGCTACTGCGTTACCGTATTTTTTAATGTAACCCATAAACTCACTTTTACTGATGCGCTTATCTTGGTTTTTATCCATGTAACCAAAGTGATTTGAAATATCATCATCGTTACCTTCAACTACCGAAATATAGCCATTACTGTCGTTATCTAAGCTTGAAAAGCTGCTTTCAATTTTATCGAATTTAGCGATTTCAGCTTTAAATGCCGACTCACTTACTTCAGAATCAGTGGCTACTTTACCATTGTTTAACTTCATGTAAGTGTTGAATTCTTTGCGGCTAATTTCGTTATCCATATTGGTATCAATATTTGAAAAATGGCCCCAAATGCTATCGTCATCAGCTTCAACTTTTGAGATGTAGCCATCGCTGTCATTATCTAAACTTGCAAAGTCACTGTCTATTTTTTCAAGACCCTGATTAGATGAACAAGCCGCTAGGCTTAATGATGCTAAAATAGTGGCTGCTAATGTTAACTTTTTCATAAGACGTATCCTTCGTAATTAATTAAATGTCACTTTAACTAATACAAATCCAATGCCAATAATAGTTAACTTATAAGAATCAACAACTTAATCTTGGTTGGTGCATTTATTGAACAGTTTCAACAAGTTAAGCTTGCAAGCTTTGCAAACAACCTTGTAATTTTTGCAAAAAAATACCCGGTAAAAAACCAGGTATCTCAATTTTAGTTATATAGTTCAGCTAATAATTAGATTGCTGCGTTTTGGTAGCGTTTAACAAACTCAGTAACGTTTTGACCATTACATTTTAATGAGTTTAAGTTACCAATTTTTTGGCGAACAGGTGCTAAACCTTGTTTTAAAGCCGTCATACATAATTGAGTTTCTTGTTGAGCATCTTTTGCAAATACTTCTACTTTCTCAACTGATGCGTTGCTTAATGCCGTTTTTTTAGCAATATCGCGAATATCTTCACCATTACATAAAATGCTTTTAGAAAAACGAGATAAGTAAACACCGTGCTGAGCAGCTTCTTTACGAGCAACACTAAAGCCTTCGTTTGCGCTTAGTACACATAACTTAGACTCAATTTTATTATCTTGACTGAAGTAAGTATTGCTTTGTGCTGAAGCAGTTGCAGATGCTAATAAAGCAGTAGCTAAAAGTAGTTGTGTTTTCATGAGAGATCCTATTTGAACGAGCTAAACAAGTGAATTTCGCGCATTATATATTCAATAAAGTTAAGTTCAATTGAATTTTTTATTTATTTAAAAAATTAATACTGCATTTACAATGTTTAAACTTTACTCACCAATTGATCAACATTTGTGCAGCTATTTTCTCATTTCAGTCATGTTATGTACGCGTATTTACTGATACAATTTAATTCATTAAATAAATCCAATTTTAAGGTAAATTTTATGAAAGTGATTTCTTTCAATATCAAT
>TARA_B110000091_G_scaffold83450_1_pt1 | contig 12680 bp, 13 predicted proteins | sample TARA_B110000091 | Tara Oceans TARA_B110000091 (sample SAMEA4397278) | marine metagenome | biome: Polar Biome; feature: [DCM] deep chlorophyll maximum layer (ENVO:01000326); material: water (ENVO:00002006), including particulate matter (ENVO:01000060) such as... | depth 35 m
AGGTTAATCAGCAGATGGTCAAAGAAGATTAACCTAACCATCAAAAAATGAGCACCTCTAGTAGCTGCCAATACGCATGTGTATGAGCCGTATACGCAAAAGCAGCTGCTAAGCATCTTCATTGATTTTTGATACCACAACAGGTGACCCATAAATTGAATAAGGGTTAGGGCGCGTTATGATATAATGTTAGTAATATTTTTTAGAACTCCATGCTGAGGCAGAAAGATGTCCCAAAAACGTTTAAAACATACCCGTTATGACTCGTAAAAAATATGCTCTATTAGCGTCTTCCTCGGCAATACTTCTTGTCGTGTTATCATCTTTAGTGTCTGCTCAGTTATTTTGGCAGGCATACAGCTATTGGCTTATATCGACGACAGCAGCATCAAAAACAACCATCTCGCCGAGTAAAAAAACGGCCTTAACCATTGCCCCTAACTATGCCAATGACATTAGCAACGCCCATTTGTTCGGTCGTACAATGATCGCCGAAGAGGTTGACCTATCGACTGCTGTCAACATACCTACCTCTATGCTTGAGGTGGTGATTAAAGGTATTTTATCGTTAGACGATGGACTCAGATCAATGGCTATTTTGAGCGTAGAGAACGCTGCCGATAAGGTGTACAAAACAGGAGATACGTTAACGAAAGGCTATCGTGTTCATCAAATTACCCCTAATGGTTTAGTGGCAGACCACAACGGGCGCTTAGAAATGATACGTTTGCCTCGTTCTACTTGGTCCCAAATTACATCAGAAGGCCCATCCGCATCCATCAATTCGTCAGCGAGCTTGGCATCACTTCGCACAGAAATATTACGCAATCCCTTAGCACTTGAACAATATATTATTTTCGCACCGCACTCCCTTAATGGTGGATTTTCAGGTTACCGCGTTAAACCAGGTAATAGGCCAGAAATGTTTGTTAAGCTAGGCTTAAAAGTAGGTGACATTATATCAAGTATTGATGACGTGGGCATTGGTGAATTAGCAGGCCGCATGGACATCCTCACAAATCTTTCCGTGGCCAAAAGCCTTCGCATTGGGATTGTTAGAAATAGCCAAAAACAACAACTTTTAGTGGATTTTAGTCAATGATAAAACATATCGCACTACTTCTAACCCTTGCCCTTAGCTTTGCCATTCAGGCTGACGCAAACAAAAATTTAACAAAAGGGGCCAGCCTCAATTTAAAAAACGCCGACATCCATAGTCTGATTGAAACTGTAGCTTTGGCCACTGGTAAAAACTTTATTGTAGACCCTCGTGTACAAGGAAAAGTAACTGTTATTTCCTCTACTGCTGTGTCTGCTGACGAAATTTATCAAGTTTTTTTATCTGTATTAGATGTGCACGGTTTCATTGCAGCGCCCACCGGTAGCAGCACCAAAATCTTACCCAAGATCAACACCAGACTTTCTGGAGAAGTAACCGAAGTATCTAACAGCCTGCCAACAGGTGACGCCATTGTGACGCAAGTAATGGTGGTACAACACGTGCCCGCCGTGCAAATTGTGCCTGTTATTCGTCCCTTATTACCCCCCGAAGCCCACTTAGCAGCCTATCTACCGACCAACATGCTGATACTATCTGACACAGCACGCAATGCAAAGCGAATATGGGATATGGTGCGCCGTATTGACCAACCTTTAGAACAATCACTAGAAGTGCTGCAACTAAAGCATGCCAGCGCGGCAGAAGTGGTTGGTATTATTAACAGCTTAGGCTTAAATCCAAACGTGACAACTGGTGAAGCAATTGCAAAAACCCCAATTTTAATTGCCGACCAGCGCACTAATAGCATTATACTAAACGCTGGGGCTGCTTTACTGCCGCGTTTACGCGCACTCATTGCGCACCTTGACGCCCCCGTTGCCCAGATGACAGGCCACACTAAAGTGGTATACCTGCATTACTCTAAAGCAGAAGAATTGGCGCCTTTGTTGGCAGACATGTCATCCGTCCGCCCTGCTAGCGAAGAAGATACCTCAGGCGACCAAGCTCCTATTCAAATCAGCGTGCAAGCAGAACCTGGGATCAATGCTTTGGTAATTACAGCTCCAGATGCCGCCATGGCGTCTATGTTAGCCGTTATTAAGCAACTCGATGTGCGCCGCGCCCAGGTTTTAGTAGAAGCTATTATTGCTGAAATATCATCAAGTAAAGCGGCGGAGCTAGGAGTGCAATGGGCACTAAGTAATGGTGGTCTGGCTGGCGGAACCAACTTTGGAGCCAGTGGTTCTAGCTTAGTGCAACTTAGAGCTAATCCTTTGTCTTTAGGCAGCGGTTTGAGTTTAGGCGTGGGTACATTTGGGTCTGGCGCAGGCATTGGAGCATTGCTGCGGGCACTGGCAAGTGACGCTTCCACTAATATTATTTCCACCCCATCGTTGTTAACCATGGACAACCAAGAAGCCGAAATTGTAGTGGGCCAAAACGTGCCATTTGTGACTGGTCAATATTCAAGCACTGGCAGTGGGTCAACGCCTTCGTCGCCCTTTCAAACGATTAAGCGCCAGGATGTAGGCTTACGTCTTAAAATTTTGCCACAGATTAATCAAGGCGATGCCATTAGCCTTGATATTTTGCAAGAGATCTCAAGCATTGCCCCCTCTACCGTGTCAGCTGCTGACATAGTGACCAATAAACGCTCTATTCAAACCAAAGTTATTGCCAATGATGGTGACCTCATTATTTTAGGTGGTTTAATAGATGATAATTTGCAGGAGGTGTCTGAAAAAGTGCCCTTTTTAGGTGATTTACCCGTATTTGGCGCGGCTTTTAAATATAAGAAAACCCAGCTTGTTAAACGCAACTTAATGGTATTTATAAGACCCACAGTGGTGCGAGACGCGGCAGTATTGGAAGCAGCAAGCCATGGTAAATACCAACTCTTGCGCACCCAGCAGCTATTGCGATCAAATCAAGACATCATGTTAATGCCAGGGGCCAATCGACCTTTATTAGAAGAGCTCAATAAAACGCTGACCAACCCACTACAAAGCGACGATCCTAACAAAGCTAGTACAATAAACTGGTAATCAGATGACTCCTGTTGAAACAATACACCAGCTACCTTATGGGTTTGCCAAGCAATATAGCCTAGTCTTTGATGGTGTAAATCTATTCCAAACAGCCGGTACCCCTCTTCATGCGTTGGTTGAAGCTCAACGAGTATTGCAGCCATTTAACCTAGTTGCAGTCACCGAGGAAGAACTAAGCAATCAACTGCAATTGCGATACCAGTCGGGGGCAGATAACGCGCTAGATATAGTGTCTAGCTTAGGCCACGGTGATGTGCTTTTACCGCTAGCAGATGCCCTACCCCAAGCGGAAGAACTATTAGACAGCGAAGATAACGCCCCCATCATTCGGTTAATTAATGCCATTATTGCCGAGGCCATTCGTGAACAAGCTTCAGATATCCATATAGAACCTAATGAAACATGCGTGCGCGTGCGTTTGCGCAAAGACGGTGTGCTGCAAACAGTGATAGAGCCCAAGCGCGAGTTAGCGCCATTACTATCATCACGCATTAAAATCATGTCTAAACTAGACATTGCAGAGCGAAGGCTACCTCAAGATGGGCGCATGGGTATCCAATATGCTGGTAGGCCTGTCGATATTCGTGTGTCTATCATTCCGTCCGGTTTAGGTGAGCGCATCGTGCTGCGCTTACTCGATCGCCAGTCAGGCCGCCTTAATTTAGGCTTCTTAGGTATGCCAAAAGCCATTCATGAGGCTGTAAACAAGCTAATACAAAGGCCCCACGGCATAATTTTGGTCACAGGCCCAACGGGGTCAGGCAAAACCACTACCCTTTATGCAGCGTTGCAGCAAATTAACCAAGATAGCCGCAACATCATGACCATTGAAGACCCCGTTGAGTATGACCTCAACGGCATCAGTCAGACCGCTGTAAACACCCAAACTGGCATGACTTTCGCCCAAGGTTTGCGTTCTATTTTACGACAAGATCCAAATGTGATCATGGTGGGAGAAATTAGAGATTTAGAAACTGCAAAGGTGGCGGTTCAAGCCAGCCTGACTGGTCATTTAGTATTTTCCACAGTACATACCAACACTGCAGTGGGTACCATTACCCGCCTACAAGATATGGGGGTAGAGCCTTTCTTATTATCATCTGGCATTATTGGGGTATTAGCTCAGCGCTTAGTGCGCAGACTGTGCAGCCAGTGTAAGCAGCCAGACCCGCTGTCTACCGTAAGAAACAAGACCTGGCATGCGGTAGGTTGCAGCCACTGTCAACACACAGGATACAAGGGCCGTGTAGGGGTTTATGAATTACTAGAAGTGACTGAAGAGCTTAAAAAACTGATTCACGATGGCCGTGGTGAGCAACAACTGCAGCAGCAAGCTAGACAGCAACACGAAAGCTTGCACCAGCACGGCTTGCAGCTGGTTGCTAAAGGCATCACCAGCTCAGATGAAATTCTACGTGTGAGCCAGGACAACTAGCATGGCAAGCTTCAACTACCAAGCCCTAGATCAACAAGGACGTATCAAAAAAGGTTTGATACAGGCAGACACTGAGCGCCAAGGGGTTGACATTTTGCATGCCAGAGACCTAGTTCCGCTCTCATTTGAGCGTCAGCAATCAGCTTCTGAGGCTCAAAATGAGGGTTCAAAAAATGCGTCCACACTCGTATTTGTTAAACGCTTAAGTAATGCAGATTTGTGCCAAATAACGCAGCAACTATCTACTTTATTGCAGGCTTCACTACCCCTTGATGATGCGCTGAGAGCGGTTATTGAACAGTCTCATAAAAACGTCATTAAAACTGTGCTAAATCAAATATTAGCTCACGTTAATGAAGGTTTAGCGTTTGCTCAAGCGTTAGCCCACCACCCTAAGAGTTTTTCGGGTGCTTATGTAGCCACTGTCTCAGCAGGCGAGCAAAGTGGTCATTTAGCTAAAGTACTCGAACGTTTGGCTACCTATACTGAACAAGTTCAAGCGACTCGATCTCGCCTTCAATTAGCCTTGCTCTACCCCAGTATGATCATGCTGGTAGCCCTAGGAGTATTGGTATTATTGCTGACCTACGTTGTGCCACAAGTGATAGAAGTCATTATTAACATGGATCAAGAGCTACCCCTGCTTACCTTGGGGCTTATTAATCTGAGTGATTTTATAAAAACTAAAGGCATCTACCTCCTAATAATTGGGCTGCTGATCTTACTTGCGATCAGTTTCGCCTTAAAAAAACCAACCGTTCAAATGACTGTGCATCGCATGGTGCTCAAAGTACCTCTGCTTGGTGCTTACTTATCTATTTTTAACGCGGCTAGATTCAGCAAAACACTCGCCCTTCTTACAGCCAGTGGCGTGCCTATAGTTGACGCCTTTAAAGGCGCACAGGCAGTGGTGGGAAACCTCTATTTAAGACAACATATTATTTCAGCAGGTCTGAGCATCAGGGAAGGCTCAAGTATCTTTAGTGCATTAAAAGAACGACCTATTTTGCCACCTATTGCCCTACATCTTCTTGCTAGTGGCGAAACCAGTGGTCGATTAGCGCAGATGTTAGATCAGGCTGCAGATCAATTGGACACCCAACTTCAACGCAGTATAAGTGTAGCACTTTCTCTGATTGAACCCCTGATGATGATTGTCATGGGGGGGTTAGTTCTGGTGATTGTAATGGCTATTTTGTTACCTATCTTTGACATGAACCAAATGGTGGGTTAACACCCGTCTAACAGGACTAGCGATATGAAACACAATTCACAAAAAGGTTTTACCTTGATAGAAATCATGATCGTAGTGGTTATATTGAGCATTCTTGCCAGCCTCATTATTCCTAGAATCATGAATCGGCCAGATCAGGCCCGTGTTGTTAAGGCTCAGCAAGACATGCGTGCCATAGAAAGTGCGCTTAATATGTATCGCCTAGACAATTACCATTACCCGTCGACAAATCAGGGACTACGAGCCTTAGTTAGCAAACCATCAGGCCAACCCGCCCCAAAAAATTGGCAGCAAGCCTACCTAGATAAGCTTCCCAACGATCCATGGGGGCTACCTTACCTCTATCTTATGCCTGGAAAAAATGGTGATTTTGATTTATTTACCTATGGCGCAGACCAACGCAAAGGTGGAGAAGGCACTGATGCGGATTTGGGTAATTGGGAATTAAACTAGCCTTTATCTAGTCATTGAAATAAAGAGTACACGGTATTGACATACAAGATCGCAGTCCTTAAAGGATTCACACTATTAGAGGTCATGCTGGTGGTATTAATCATCGGCATTGTCACAAGTCTTGCTGTGTACTCCATAGTTCCCATAGGCCCCAGCCGCCAATCCAAAAGTGAAGCCCAAGGTTTGATGGCAGCCATCGACTACGCTCAACAACAAGCCATCTTAAGCCACCAACCTTATGGCTTGGTGATCAATAATAAAGGTTATCAGTTTTACATTTATCAAGGAACAGCCCAAGGGCAATGGCAGCCTGCACCTCAGAAAACCTTTCATCAGCGTGACACTTTAAGTGAAATTAATTTAATACAACCAAGGCGCAACATAGATGGTAGCCCAAGCATCATATTACTACCCAGCAAAGAGCCCCAAGCCTTCACCATCGAGCTTAATCTCCAAGGGTACCATTGGCGGTTAAACAGTATGCCCCCAAAGCCGCTAACCTTAAGTGCTGTGGCCCATGAATAAAAAACCAAACGGGTTTACTCTGGTAGAAATATTGGTGGCGTTAACAATTTTAGCGATTACTATGGGCGCCTACTTAGGTCAGTTAGATAGCCAAGTGAAACAAACCCATACCCTTCGTAACCGCACATTAGCACACTGGGCTGGACAGAATCATCTTGCAACCCTGCGCATACAGAATCAATGGCCAGACCTTGGCGCACAAACTTTTAGCGCCGTTCAAGGCCAACAAAAGTGGCAAATACGCCAGCAAATAAGTGCGACCCCTAACACCAAAATCAAGCGCATAGAACTGCAGATGTTTGCCGAAGATGGTGAATTTTCTGGCAGTTTAGTAGGGTACATTGCGCATGAACAATAATCGTCCCATCCACCATCTCGGATTCACTCTTCTAGAAGTGCTGATTGCCTTAAGTCTATTCGCAGTATTGTCGGCCATGGCATTTGGCGGATTAAACCAACTACTGAGTCAACACCAGCAATTACAAAAAAAACAACAACGTTTTGTAAGCTTACAAAGTGCCATACAAGTATTAGAACGAGACTTTAGCCACATGGAGCCACGCTCAACCAGAGATGCCTTTGGTGACACCCAAGCCTCTGTCATAGGCAACTTAACCCCCGAATTTACTTATGCACTGACCACAAAAACTTGGTTTAATCCCCACAATAGCCAAGGGGTATTGCTACAAAGAATTGCCTACCAACTAAAAAACCAAAGCCTCTGGCGTAGCTATTACTCGCAGCTTGATGCTGGCATAGGCAGCTTGCCTGTACGCTATAGCTTAATAGACCAAGTGACTGGATTTAAAGTGCGTTTTTTACCCGCTCAACAACAATGGATTGATTATTGGCCACCCATAGGCCCACAGGGCGAAGGTAACCTGCAGAGGCTACCCAAAGCCATTGAAATTCAATTAACCTCATCAGATTTTGGCACCATAACTCGGATGATAGAAATACCTCAATCAAGGGCAACGCAATGACTGTTTGCCGCACCCGTGAACAAGGTGTTGCAGTTATTATGGTGATGCTAGTGCTAGCAATCGTTGCTATAACCACGGCAGCTTTGGTTAAACGTCACCAATTTAATCAAGCAATGACTAGCCAAATCATTCATTTAGGCCAGGCCAAGGCGCACATACAAGGTGCTGAGCACTGGGCTCACTTATTATTACAACAAGACCAACGGAACAACAACACCGATCATCTTGGTGAAGCTTGGGCTCAAATCGTCTTACCCATGCCTGTAGAACAGGGTTTTGTGAGTGGCCAAATTGTTGATCTTCAGAGCAAGTTTAATCTCAATAATTTAGTTAAAGGCGATGAGACTTATGGGGCATCTTTAGCTGTATTTCAACGCTTATTAGATCACTTGGGGTTAAATCCTCAGTTATCCACCCATTTAATTGATTGGCTAGATAGCAATTTAGAGACCGGGCAAGGCACTCTAGAAGATGCCTATTATTTAACCCTTCCGGCACCTTATCGTAGTGCAAACCAGAGATTACTTGATGTATCTGAGCTTGCCTTAGTGCGTGGTTTTGACGCGAACGCTGTTAACCAACTGAAACCTTTTGTCGCTGCCTTAGCATCTACGTCAAAAATAAACGTTAATAGCGCCAAAGAGCCTCTATTAATCGCCCTTTCTGAATCCATATCTCAAATCAAAGCCCAGCGACTAGTTACCTTGCGCAAGCTTAATTATTGGAGAAGTGTGAATGAGTTTGCAGAGGCAGCGTTAGGTCCAAAAGCTGAAAATAATGAAGCCCAATGGGATGAATTAGTCCAAGGCATTAGTGTTTCCAGTCATTATTTTAGGTTAAGTATTAACGCCCAATTTGGGGTTGCAATAACTCGCCTTGAAAGCAAAGTGCATCGGAAGGATAATGGTATCGTCACGGTGAATTCGAGAATATACACACCATGAACGTGCTTACTTATCATGCATTTTCATAAGATCGCATAAGAGCTTACCTATGGTACCACCTAAAAAATTTGGCTTTATTCATGTCACAAGTCATGGCTTAGTTTCTGAAGAGTCTTTATGCAGCTGGGTTATTATAATCTCAGGCCATATTGTCGTTACTGGCAACGGCAGTATGCATCAAGCTACCCAAGCTTGTGCCAAGGTTCAAACTGCGGTTGCCGTATCAGTGCATGACTTAGTGGTGGCGCAGGTCTCTTTACCTACCAAAAACCAGAACCAGCGCCGCATCGCAATTCCTTATGCCATTCAAAAAAAAATAACTACTTCAGCCAACGACATGCATTGGAGTTGGAGAGCTAACGGCCAAATATTAGATTTAGTGGGCATGCCTAACTCACAGGCTACAGCGATCAAAAACACCCTAAAGAGTTTGGCATTCTCACCAAAATGGTTACTTGCCGACGGCTTGCATTTAGGTGGCCAAAATAGCCATTGGCAACTAATGCTACTGTCTAATCAATGGCTGATGCAACAAAGCTATCATAGCGCCTACTGCATAGATAACCAAACTCCATTAATGTGGTTAGAAAAGGCCTATGCCCAAGCCCAAAGTAGTGCCTCAGGAGCACCTTTAAGCATCAGTATCTATGGGCAAGTGAGTAAAGACCTAGAACAATGGCTTATTGATACGCAAATGGATACCCACAACCAAGAGCCTACTGAGGCTTTAAATAGCGCTGCAATTTTGTCTCAGAACTTTGACGTAAAAAAGTGCATCAATTTGTTGCCACAGACCAAAGGGAAAGTGGGGATTCCTTCTATTAATTGGAAACTTTGGCGCCTGCCCTATACTTTAATGGTAGTACTTGGATTACTTGGTTTAAGTCACTTATGGCTAAATAATATAGCCACCTCACAAAAAATTGAAACAGCTCACACCCAAGGTGAACTATTATTTCAGAGCGTCTTACCTAATGAACGGTTAGTAGACCCAATAAATCAGTTAAAAATAAAAATACAGGGCGCTAATACCTTCCAAAAAGGCGTAGTTTTTTTACCAATGCTACAAGCCTTTGTGCAATTTAACAGCACATTAAACCCAGAAACTAACGCCACGATTGCCAGCCTGATTACATGGTCAGATGAATATCTCCAAATCACTTTGGAAGGCAGCCCAAAATCCTTAAGTCGATGGCCAAGCCAAGGCGTGCTAGCAGAAAAATATTCATACAAAACAGGGCCTATTCAGGTATTAGACGAAAAAAATAGGGCAATCACTATCTCTCTCAGCTCTATGGAGGAACACTAATGCTCTCGTCTAAAGCACCATCAACTATTCGCTTAATCCTCCCTTGGACACTTTTGGTGTGCCTTGGCGTGGCCGCTTTTGAGTTATGGCAAGACCAAAAAAAGTTACAAAAATCACTCACATACAGCCAACAAGAGGTAACCCAAATCACAGCATTGAGTATTGAATACCAAAGCCTTGGCAACGTTATTGACCAAAGCCAAACACGCTTTACAGACATGACCCAAGCGATCACTTGGGTCACCAATAGCAGCCAACAACAAGGGATAAAGGTCACCATAAACCGTATTGAGGGTAACCAAATAGACGTGCGTTTTACCCAAACCCACTTTAACCGCCTAATACAATGGTTACAGCAACATCACACCACTAACCTAGTGATGGTTGCAGGTGAAATTGCGACGGCCAACCCTGGTAAGGTGACAGGATTTATAAGGTTTGAGGAGCGCTAATGTTGATGAGTCTAAAACGCTACTTCCTTTTGCTGGTTATATTTTTTTCTGTATTCATCTATGGTCTCATTGTATTTTTACCTATCTCAGTTGTAGCTAGAGAAATTGAAAGAAATGTACCCGGTGCATCTATTGGCGAGTCTTCTGGACGCTTGTGGCAGGGCCACTTTAATGACGTGAGTTGGAAAGAATTTAACCATGGAACCTTATCGTGGCAACTGCATTTATTGGCATTACTTGAGGGTGATATAGAAGTCACCTTAAAATTTTCGCAAAAGACCATCTCAGCGTCGACTAAACTGACAATACCTTTTAACCACTTATTGACACTTAAAGAAATCGAACTAACAGGAACAAAAGCAACATTTAACATTGAGCAACTTACTCCTTTTGCCCCCTACCCTTTACCTAGTATCACGGGTGAACTGAACGTATTTTTGGAACATTTAGCACTTGATTTAAAGACTATCAGCTACTCTAGGCCGAATATACCTATAGTGAAATTAGAGTCTCCTGTTTTATTTTCCACTTCTCATGTTAAGGTGCTAGATGAGATAGACATTGGCGAATACAGTGGAAAGATAATGAATACAAAGAATCTTTTAGGTTACAAAATAACGCTAGAATCTATCTCTGGAGCATTGGGCGTTTCAGGACACTCTGTATTATTAAACCAACAGATTAAATCGGAATACTTGGTTAACCCTAGTGCAAAAATAGATCTTCAGCTCACCCAACTGTTAGATCTGATGGGACAAAAACGTCCAGATGGAAGTTATAGCTTTAACACGGACTACGCCTTATGAACCCGTTCATGATCATTGCAAATTTGGCTATAAGATGCGATCAGGCATTATTGTTACGGGTCTTTTTAATTCAATCTGTAGTAGTGAGTTTTATATTTTCAATCCCAGCCCAAGCCATAGACCAATGGCAATATAAACTAGATCTTGAGTATGGCCTTCGTTTAGACCAACTCAATTGGAACAGTGCTGGCAACTTGGCTGGAACTGACCCTAATATAATTTCTGAGCTTAAATGGAACGACATAGGCTTTCATGAAGCACGATTGGGTTTTCGTTTTATTGGTGATGACACATGGTATGTTAAAGGCTACTTCTCAGAATCATGGGGCTATAAAGGCACTGCGCAAGATTCAGACTATAACGGAAATAACCGTAGTTTAGAATTTTCTCGGTCAATTGCAGACTCAGACCGAAGCTCAGCTGAAGGTTTTAGTATCGCCATCGGTCAACAAATCCGCATTGATAACAATATCGGCATCACCCCCTTAGTCGGATTTTCTAGCCATAGGCAAACATTAAATCTTACCAATGGTAATCAAACAGTGTGTGACGCAAGTGGTGCACCTTACCACTGCACAAATGGTTTAGGTCCGATTGTGGGTTTAAACAGCACTTATAAAAGCCATTGGCGTGGCCCGTGGCTAGGCCTTGATTTGCGCTGGGCCGCAGCCAAACGTTGGACATCCTATGCAGAATTAGAATATCACTATAGCTATTTCGATGCCGAATTAAACTGGAACTTACGTACCGATCTTCAGCACCCAAAAAGTCAGGCTCAAAGAGCCAGAGGACAAGGAACACACTTAGGCATAGGTATGTCTTATGCACTGTCCACACCCAACAGCTTTTTCAATGTGGGCTTAAAGCAAACCAAATATGCCACGCGGCCTGGAGTGCACAACTTTTATTATGCAAATAACTCCATTTCTAGCCAACGCCTAAATGAGGTTAACTGGCGCTCTAACACCCTCACCTTTGGCATCACCTCACAGTATTAAAGATGGGCTCATCATGCTAACAAACGATGGTGCCTATTCCATGTGAATAGACCTCAACGGCCCTCACTTCGGCACTATCTTCACCCTGGCATCATCTCAGCTCACCAGGACGGGACCATGCAGTGCAAGGTGAGGCCGGCAGCGAGGTGACGCAGGACGTACCGATCACCCTGCCTTGATGGCCCATAAGTATAAATTATAAACAACACCGATAAGCTAAATAAGTGCAGCCGCCTTTCACAATCAGTTGCGCAGTACCGTACCAGTGGCATTATTAGATAGCCCGCCCCCTGCCGGCACCTTGGCACACGTTAATCAGCAGATGGTCAAAGAAGATCAACCTAACCATCAAAAACTAAGCATAGAAAAGGGAATTAGTTCCTACTAAAAGGTGCATAGTGAACGTGTAACGGGCTTTGCGTTTGCAATGCACTACTGCATGCAAGATTGCTCGTATATCTCTAATGGTAACCCGTCAGGGTCATTAAAAAAG
>TARA_B110000091_G_scaffold33635_3_pt1 | contig 12636 bp, 11 predicted proteins | sample TARA_B110000091 | Tara Oceans TARA_B110000091 (sample SAMEA4397278) | marine metagenome | biome: Polar Biome; feature: [DCM] deep chlorophyll maximum layer (ENVO:01000326); material: water (ENVO:00002006), including particulate matter (ENVO:01000060) such as... | depth 35 m
AAGGGTTAAGATCATCACCATCGGTGCATTGCCAAAACTTGCGATCACCAGCAATAAAAAAATCATCCAAGGGATCGCCAGAAAAATATCCACCGAGCGCATAATCAAATCATCAACTCGGCCGCCCAGATAGCCCGCGAGCACGCCGAAAAAGCTCCCCCAGATGACCGCCAGCCCGGTTCCGAAAAGGGTCACCAGCAACGCCTCACGACCGCCCAGCATGGTCCGAGTCAGCACATCCCGGCCTAAGATATCAAGCCCCGCCCAGTGCGCAAGCGATGGGCCGGCATGATCAATCACTGCGCTTTGGGCATCAAAATCAAAGGGCACGAGCCAAGGCGCAACCAGCGCCAACACCAAGTGAAAGGTCACCAACACAACGCCAATCTTGCCGGATCGCGTGGCCATCACCCCCTTTAAGATGTCTACCATTGCGCTCATCAACCCGCCCCTCGGCTTCTAAGCTTCGGATTCAGCAAGAGCGCCAACAAGTCTGCAATCAGATTTAAGCCGACATACAGACTCGCCATCAGCAGCGCAATGGCTTGGACCAAGGGGAAGTCTCGGTCGGAAATCGCGTTCACCGATAATCGACCGATGCCAGGATAATTAAAGACCACCTCGACCACCAACACCCCACCCATCAGCCAGGCAATATTGAGCGCAATCAGGTTAATCGTGGGCAGCAAAGCGTTTGGCAGTGCGTGCATCAGCACCTGACGCAATCGCGAAACCCCTTTGAGTTGGCTCATCATGACGAAATCCGAGGCCAGCACATCAATCATACTGGTGCGCACCATCCGCATAATGTGCGCCACCATTACCAAGGTCAGGGTCATCACGGGCAGCACTATCTTTGATAACACGTCTAACAAGGGCGCATCGGCCCGCATGATCACAATACCCGGCAGCCAACCGAGCCAAACACTAAAAAATGAGATGAGCAGCGTGCCCGTAATGAACTCGGGAACGGTCATGCAGAAAATCGCGATAAAAGAGATCCACAGATCGGGCCGTCGATCACGGTAAAGCGCGGCGAGCGCGCCCAAAAGAATGGCCAGCGGAATCCCCACCAGCGCGGCGGTCATCCCTAAGATCACGGTGTTTCGAAATCGGGGTCCGATGATGTCTTCGAGGGGTTTACTGCGCTTAATACTTTTGCCCAGGTCCCCGGCCGAAAGCCCAAGGGCCCAATCGGCATAGCGCACGTAGGCCGGCGCGTTTAAATTGTGCTCAGTGCGACAATTCTCTAACCGTTTGCCCTGCGCCATCTGTCCCAAAAAGGCTTGGCAGGCGTCCCCCGGTAACAGTTCAATGGCGCTGAACACCACCATGGAGACCACCCAAAGGGTCACGACCGCAAAAATTAGGCGTCGAGCAATGAGGCTCAGCACCAGCACGCCTTTGGTTTAGGGCTCATCTGGATCACGACTGGGCTTCCAGCGCTTGGGTTAAGGCGGCAATATCATCGGGTCCAATGCCACAGCAGCCGCCGACAATCGTGGCGCCGCGGGCGACATAGCGCAGACACAGGTCAACGAAATAGTCTTTGGTGATGTCTTCGCGTTGTTCGTTCATGATGTCATTATCCAGCGTCCAACCAATCGGAACTTCTTTCACCCGGTTGGCATACCCCCCCAAGGGTTTATCGGTTAATCCCTTCAGCTCGGTGATGCCCGCCTCAATGGCCTCGGGGCTGGTGCAATTCAAGAGAAAACCATCCACATCCAGCGCCTGCAACTGATTAAAGGCTTGGGCAATGGTTTCGCCGCTGCGCAACCCGGTCCCGGGCGCTTCTTTTAGGGTCCACGACACATAAACCGGCTTACCGCCCCCAAACGCTTTGGCCTGGCTGGCAGCCGTGTGCGCTTCAATCGCAGACGACATGGTTTCACAGATAAAAAGGTCAACGTTCGGGCGCAAGGCCGCAACCAGGTTTCGGTAGATCGGCAAGGACACATCGGCCGCTGGCACAAGGTCCGGCCGGTAGCTTTCCGACAAGGGCGGCAGCGACCCTGCGACCTGCACCGATTGACCGCTGTCATCGGCAGCCCGTCGGGCCAGTTCCCCGCCCAAGGTGGTGAGCGCGACGTAATCATCGGCCCGGCCCGCTTTGCCCAGATAGCTTGGAATGGTCGAGTAGGTGTTGGTGATAATCATGCGCGCGCCAGCGCGGATGAAGTCTTGATGGACATCCAGGACGATATCGGGCCGGTCTAACAAAACACTGGCCGACCAGAGCCCCTGTTTCGCGGCGTCATAGCGTTTGGCGATTTCAACCCCCATGCCACCATCTAAAACAATCACTGACATGGCGGCATCCTGTGCGACTGGCTGGCCAACCTCATCCCCTCAACTGCCCGACCAAGCGCACAACCCAAGGGTCGTATTGGCGTCCACCGCGGCAGCCTCTGTCGCAACCATAGTGTTTATATTATCTTTACAAATCAATATCTTATCGCCATATCCTGCGATATCTAATAGAATTTGATCGAGGTGGCGATACTGGACATCATGCCCTTCGCCAGGATAACTGCGAACCCTCAAGGATGCTGCCGGAAAGGCGGTTTGCCAAGCCTTGGGACCCGCTTGGTCCAGCACGGCATCCGCCCCACCTCGGTAAACAAACACCGGGGCGGCAACCTTATCCGTGTCGATCATGCCCTCGTCGCAGTAGAGCGCAATTTCGTGATCGAGCGGCGCGGGGTCTGCCTTTTGCCCACGCCCATTGTGCGCTCGAGCGGCCTCTTCAAAGGCGGTGTCTTGGAAGCCTGCCACCTGATGCACGGGCGAGTCTTTTGGAAAGCCGAAGAACGCCATGGGCTGGGACAACAAATCCCGATACACATTGGCCGGCGAATTCGCACCGCAGCGTGAGGGCTGACCTAAAGCAGGTGACGTTGCCGCCATATGCATCGATAGAATTCGGTCGGGATTGCGCGATGCGATCTTCGCGGCGTAAGGCCCGCCCCCAGAGATGCCAAACAGTGCGAATTGGTCAATATCCAGATGCGCCAGCACTGCTTCGACTTCTTTGGAAAAATCCGCCATCCCCAAGCTGGGATCAAATGCGGTTTGGCCATAGCCATTGCGCTCAACGCTGATGATCCGAATGTTCAGCGAGACCCGCATCGAACGCAGAAAATCCAGCAACCGAATGACCCGCACCGACGTGCCTAAACCACCAACAAAGACCACCGGCAAACCCGTTTTCGGGCCATCATCGATAAAATTCGCCTGCCGGTCGTTGGCCAGCGTCAGCTGCTCAACGGTTGGCCCCAAACTATCGAAGGTTTCAGGTAATCCTGCGGGCAACGCGTCCGATCGCACCCAATCCGGCGCTGTCAGCAGTAAGCAACCCAACAAAATAAATCCGACTTTCATGGCCTTAGCTTCCCTTCAATCATCACCAACACGTTATCAAATGACTCTACCATGGTCGAGCCTCGCTGAGCTTGGTATATTGTTCTGAAATAGAATCTTGGAGTCGCCCATGAATCGCGAAGTTATCATTTCTTGTGCCGTCACCGGTGCCGGCGATACCGCCAGCCGTCACCCGGACCTACCCATCACGCCAAAACAAATTGCAACGGCTGCCATCGAGGCCGCCAAGGCCGGCGCCGCCATCGCCCATTGCCATGTTCGGAACCTCGAGACCGGCAATGGCACACGCGATACCGAACTCTATCGAGAGGTTGTAGACCGGATTCGTTCATCCGAGACCGATGTCATCATTAACTTGACCGGCGGCATGGGCGGCGATCTTTATATTGGCCCTGGCGAAAACCCTTTAGCCTTCGGCAATGAAACCGACCTGGTTGGCCCCTTAGAGCGCCTTGCTCATATCGAACAGATGTTGCCCGAGATCTGCACCCTAGACTGCGGCTCCTTAAACTTCGGAGAAGGCTCACTGGTTTATGTCTCGACCCCCGACATGCTTCGCGCGGGCGCCAAGCGCGTTCAAGAACTCGGCGTCAAACCAGAACTCGAAATCTTTGATACCGGCCAACTGTGGTTCGTAAACAAGCTGGTCGAAGAAGGCTTGATCGACAATCCCGCCCTCATTCAATTGTGTATGGGGGTTGCTTGGGGATCGCCCTGCGATACCGGCAGCATGAAAAACATGGTGGAGCATTTACCCGCAGGCGCTAACTGGGCCAGTTTTGGTTTGGGCGCGGACCAAATGCCCATGGTTGCTCAAGCTGCACTCCTGGGCGGGCATGTCCGGGTCGGCCTTGAGGACAACCTCTACCTAGAGCGTGGGGTTTTGGCGAGCAATGCGCAGCTTGTTGAAAAGGCGCGCAAGATACTAGAACTCATGGGCGCCCGAACCCTCAGCCCAGCCGAGGCCCGGGTCAAACTCGCATTATGAAAACGATTGCAATCATTGGTACCGGCGTGATCGGAACGGGCTGGGCAGCGCGCTTTTTAGCCAACGGGCACCGCGTCAAGGTGTGGGATCCGTCGATCGGGTTTGAAGACAAAGTGCGCGCCAAGCTCACTAGCCTTTGGCCGACGCTCGTAACCCAAGGCATAGCCGCTTCTGCGTCCTTGGACAATCTGGCGTTTTCAGATTCGCTGGAGGCGGCTTGCGAGGGGGTATTCTTAGTCCAGGAATCCGCGCCCGAGAACCTCGAACTCAAGCGCGCGCTGCATGCTCAGATCGATGCGGCGACAGCCCCAGAGACGATTGTCGCCTCTAGCTCTTCTGGGCTACTGCCCAGCGACATTCAGACCGCAACCCAGCACCCAGAGCGCATGCTCATTGGCCACCCTTTTAACCCCGTTTATTTACTGCCCTTGGTTGAACTGGTCGGTGGCAAACAGACCGCGCGGGAGACCATCGAGACGGCTAAGGCCTTTTATAGCAGCCTCGGCATGCAGCCACTGGTGGTCAGAAAAGAAATCGAAGGTTATCTGTCGGACCGTTTGCAGGAGGCGCTCTGGCGCGAAGCCTTACACCTTGTGAATGATGACGTTGCAACCACCGCGGAGCTCGATGCCGCCATCATTTACGGTCCCGGTCTGCGCTGGGCCTTTATGGGCACCTGCCTGACCTTTCACTTAGCGGGCGGCGAATCCGGCATGCGGCACATGCTCGAGCAATTTGGCCCGGCACTCAAATTACCCTGGACCAAACTCCAGGCCCCCGAACTGACCGACAGCCTGATCGACAAGATGGTTACCGGCACCGCCGAGCAAGCGGGCGACAAATCGATCGAAGACTTAGAAACCCTGCGCGATCAGTGCCTGATCGACATTATGCAGGCCCTAAGCCGGTATCAGACCGGGGCGGGCGCTTTGATTCAACCTCAAACAGCGGCCATGACCGCCGGGGACTCGCCGCACAATCATGGCAACCCGAGCTAACGCCATGGTTGAAGCAATAACCCCCGCTGCAGGTTATCTGAGGACGGTTTCCGCCTGGACCAAACAAGACAACCCAGCGCCTTGGCATCCCAGCATTCGCCCTGGTGGCCGCAGCGCTGCGCCAGCAAAAAGACTCGAGATCTGGAACGGGTTTGCTGCGAACCCTCCGCGGGCAATCTGTGCGGAGCCTCCCGCCTCGGCGTCAATCGCGCAGACCGCACCATGAACCTGAACCTCGAGCGCAACACCCCCGTCATTGGGGCAACGTTGAAACTGGACCTTGCCGAGGCGCTCCGCGCTGGCGGCGCGCAAAAACAGGCCGCGATCGAGCACGTCTACGAGGCCCTGATCGCGCACCTTGTAATCTTTATCGAAGATCAACACCTCACACCGGCAGAACAGGTTGACTTTGCATTGCAATTTGGCGGTCTGGATGTGCCGCACCCGGTCTACCAAACCCTGGAAGGCTGCCCGGAAATTGTCGAGCTCGAAAACGACGGTGACCGCCCGCCCGATACCAATGACTGGCATACCGACCTGACCTTTCGGCCGAACCCGCCGTTTATGTCGATTCTCTATGCCAAACAGGTGCCCCAGACCGGCGGCGATACCCTGTGGAGCAATCTGTATGCGGTCTTTGACGCCTTACCCGATGACCTCAAGGCCTTGTTGCGAGGCCAATCGGCCATTCATGATATTGGCACCTTTCGAAACGACTTTTTAACCGACACGATGGACGTCAAGGCGGTGAACCAAGGGCTCTTCGATACGGGTTCAGCCGTTCACCGAATCGTCCAAACCCATCCCGTCACGCATCGAGAATTTCTGTACGTGAACCCCTCGTTTACCCAGCATATCGTCGGTTTCAAAAAGTCGGAAAGTGATCGCCTGCTGCGCTATCTTTATGATCATGCCAACCAACCTGAGTTTCAGGTGCGCTACCGTTGGCGCCCCAATTCGCTCGCCTTGTGGGATAATCGCGTCACGCAACATTATGCGATTGCCGACTATCTGCCAGAATATCGAAAGATGCATCGCGTCACGGTGATTAATGATTTGAGGAGCCCCTGATGACCCCAGTTGTACCGGATTTTGATCACTACCCCATTGTGCACCTGCCGACCGCATTACAGATTACCGCCGACGCGCTGGTTGTCACCTGGGATGACGGCGCCGAGAGCACGTTTCCATTGCTTTGGCTACGAGAATACAGCCTCGACCCCGTTACCTTTAATCATCAGACCCGCGAGCAAAACCTCGCGGTCATCGACCTACCCAATAACGTGTCGCTTTCCGCGGCCAGCATTGCAGCGGACGGCATGATTCAGGTGACCTTTGAATCCGAGGGTTTAACCAGCAGCTACCATCCGGGCTGGCTGCGCACCCACTGCCCGCAGAATCCGACCCCGCAGTACACCTTGCCTGACCGGGTTCTCTGGAGCGCAAAGGATGGGTCCGTCCCACCCCGGTTTGATGGCCGCAACATTGCCGATAATGCGGTTTTTGAAGGCTGGCTTGGCGCCATGCGGGCGTATGGCGTGGGCTTGATCGAGCAACTTCCGGTCGCACCGGGCACCCTTGAAACGGTGATCGATCGGATTGGCCCCATCCGAGCCACGAACTTCGGCCGGCTCTATGATGTTGAAAATAAAGCGGACACCAACTCCAACGCCTACACAGCCCAACCCCTGCGCGCGCATACAGACCTTGCAACCCGTGAGTATCAACCCGGGATCCAGTTCTTTTTCTGCATGGCCAATGAGGTGCGCCAAGGCGCCAGCATTTTATCCGACGGCTTTGCCATCGCCGAACGAATTCGACAAGACCACCCAGAGCAATATGCCTTTTTAACGGATCACCCCGTCATGTTCGTCAACAAAGACAAAGACTCCGAGTATCGCTATGAAGTTCCGATCTTTGAAACCGATTATCGAGGCAATCTGACGACCGTGCGGTTCACCTATTGGTTGCGAGCGCCGATGACCGGCGATATCACCACCATCAAACGCTTTCATGAGGCAACGTCCCTGTTGCATCATTACGCTGATCATACCGACTTCCAAATCCGGTTCCGTCTGGCGCCGGGTGACCTTGTGGGCTTCGATAATCGCCGGGTATTCCATGGCCGCGATGGTTTTGACCCAAGCGAAGGCGCGCGCTGGTTCCGCGGCTGCTATCTCGAGCGAGAAGAGATCGAGTCCCGCCTGCGCGTACTCGATCGCAACAAACGCCTAGCCGGGGTTTAGGGTCATGGCCACCGCCTTAATTCCACAGATCAATATCGCCCCGCTGTTTGCCGAAGACCTCCCAGCGCGCGCCGCAGTCGATGCCGCAATCTTTGCTGCCGCCCAAGAGATCGGGTTTCTAACCATTACCGGCATGCCGGCGCCAAGCGCGATCGATCACACGGCCAAAGCGTCTCTTATTCGGTTGTTCAGTCTGCCTGAGGCCAAGCAGCGCCCATTGTGGAAGAATAATTTTGAGCCGAGTAACCCGAACCTGTATCGGGGCTGGTTTCCCCTGCACTCGGGGCCCACGCTAAGCCGGGAGGGTTATGAGATCGGGCCCGACATATTGCGCGCCCTACCCGATCACAGCGATGACTTGCTTTATCAACCAACGCCATTGCCTGATGAAGCCAACTTACCCGGTTTCAAAGCGGTGGCCTGCACCTATTTTTTAGCGATGGAAACCATCGGGCTACAGCTGTTGGCCTCTTTGTCGAGGAGCCTTGGTATTGCCGAGACGATTTTTTCCGACGTTTTCGAAGATGGCATCTCGACCCTGCGGTTGCTGCGGTATATCCCGCGCCATGATTTACCGATATCCGATGCCCTGAAGCAGACCCGCGGCGCGCATGTTGATTCTGGCTTGCTCACGTTACTCGCGCCGGTATCGGGGGGAATTGGTTTGCAGGCTAAAAACAGTCTTGATGAATGGATTGATGTGCCGGCTGAAGAAGACAGCCTGGCGGTCAATTTTGGCGGCCTGCTGCAGCGCTGGACCGGCGGCAAGATCAAAGCGACCGAGCACGGCGTTATTCCCGTTGATCGCGAGCGTTTTTCGATTCCGTTCTTTTTTGAGCCCCGGCCCAATGCCCGCATAGAGCCCTTACCGCTGCCAGGGATCGAGCCTTTCGAGCCGTTTTTGTTTGGCGATCACCTGTGGGCAACGACCACCCGCTTTGCCGAAAATTTCGGACTGCTGCACTTAAGGCCGCACAAAGCGCCCTACCAGGATCCGCTGGCCCGCAAACCGAACGCGACCTTTCTTTAAAACGCTTGAAGCCGGCTGGGCGCACTGCGATCCGGTGTTGAGTCGCCGCTGCATTGCCGTTAAGAAGGATTCACGCGTCGGGTTGAGCCTCATTCGGAACCCAGGACCCCAAACTCAGGCGCACCCAGCGTCAGCTGCCTGAAGCCACGTCGGGCCGGGCCAGGTCAGGTCAGGTCAGGTCAGGTCAGGTCAGATCAATTAAATCTAAATCGACATTCCAGCAAACGTTGCCTGCGGCTGAACCGGCGTTGAGCCTTAAAGAGGCTCAACGCAGTACAAAGCCACGCCGAGCCGGATTATACTGACCGCTCAATTCCTGATCGAGTGCTGCGCCATGACCCAATCCGTATTAGTGACCGCTGGCGGCTCGGGTATTGGCCTGGCCATTGCCAAGGCCTTTCTGCAGACCGGGGCGTCGGTTCACCTGGTCGATCACGACCAAGATGCGCTCGCCCGAGTGACCGCTGCCAGCCCTGAATACCTCGCAACCTGCATCGATGTCGCAGATGAGCAGGCGGTGAACGAGACGATGGATTCACATCTAGACCAAGTGGGTCGCCTTGATGTTCTGGTGAACTGCGCGGGCATCGCGGGACCAACCGCGGCCATCGAAAACATCCGCCTTGCTGACTGGCGTCAGTGCTTGGCGGTGAACCTGGACGCGATGTTTTTGTTTACCCGAAAAGCCGTGCCCATCATGAAACAACAACAGCGCGGCAATCTCATTAACATTGCCTCAACCGCAGGCTGGCACGGTTATCCCTTGCGAACGCCCTATGCCGCCTCAAAATCTGCTGTCATCGGATTGACCCGGTCACTCGCCATGGAACTGGGCCCCTGGGGCATTCGGGCCAATGTGATTTGCCCGGGCAGTGTTGCCGGCGATCGCATGGACCGGGTTATTGCAGCAGAAGCCACAGAAAAAGGCGTCACGGAAGCCGTCATTCGCAGTCGGTATACCGAGTCGAATTCGCTCAAGACCTTTATCGATGCCGAAGACATCGCCGAGATGGCCTGCTTTTTAGCCTCGAACCAATCTAGACGGGTCACCGGGCAGGTGATGAACGTCGATGGCAATTTGGAAGCGTTTTAGGCGCTAAGCGTCCACAACGCTCGTGCAAACGAGAAAAATGACACAACCCTGTTTTCACCAAGGCAAGTCTGTCATCAGCAAAAGGCGACCGACGCCTTAAAACCAGTGAAGGCGACCTTCCCCTGCCCGGCAGCGATCTATAAGCTACAACCCTTCGGCGCGAGAGCCGCCACAACGTTGCACTGCATCAACCCATTTAGGACTTACTTTGACCAACAACGACATCCTACGACGCATTCGCTACGCCTTCGATTTTAGCGATACCAAAATGATCGCGCTCTTTGCCGCGGCCGAGCTCACCGTCACCCGGGAGGTTGTTTGTGATTGGTTAAAACCCGAAGAAGATGACAGTCACAAGAGTTGCTTGGACGTTGAATTGGCGACCTTCTTAAACGGTTTAATTAATGACCGCCGTGGTCGGCGTGAGGGGGTTCAGCCAGAGCCTGAAGAACGACTCACGAACAACATCATTCTTAAAAAGTTAAAAATTGCCCTGGATTTACAAGCCGGCGATGTTTTAGATCTCATGAAACTCGTGGACTTCCGATTCAGCAAGCATGAATTGAGCGCCTTTTTTAGACGCCCCGATCATAAACACTATCGGGTTTGCCAAGACCAGGTATTGCGGAATTTCCTGCAAGGGGTCCAGCACAATTTGCGCGGTGAGGATGCGTAACACCAAGACCCCCGCACCCGCACCCATACGCATACGCATACGCATCAACATGACGGGGTAACCTGATCCAGTGGCGCGGCGTTTTCTGCACGATTTACGACGGCAATCAGCAAGCTCCTCAAGTCGAGTCAAGTCAAGTCAAAACACCTTACCCGGTTCGCCAAGCCGCGAAGATGGCCTGTTTGCACAATCCCGTGTTGCACGACATCCTAAAAGCATTCGGCACAACCTGCGCCGTAACGCTGAATTAAAACCAAGGCCACGGAACCGAAATCCTTGCCCTGAATCGCGCCCGCTTTAAGCGGCAGGCACTTTAAAAGCCAATCCCTTCAAAACCGGTCACGTCAAAAGACGCAATCCCGCTTCGCCGGCTAAAACGAACGCATCCCGGTGGCCGATTAAATCAGACGCCCAGTGCCTTCCCAGTAAGGGTCCCGTAATTTTCGCTTGTACAATTTGCCCGTTTCATGGCGCGGCATGTCCTGCACAAAATCAAAGGTTCTAGGGGTTTTGTAGCCCGCTAAATTTTCCCGGCAGTAAGCCGCGAGCGTTTCCGCCAGCCCAGCATCGCCAATCACACCCGGCACCAGCTCCACCGCGGCTTTCACTTCTTCACCAAACTCCTCGTTGGGGATGCCGAAGACCGCAACATCCAGCACCGAGGCGTGGTTCGCCAGCACCCCTTCAATTTCTGCAGGATAGATGTTGACCCCGCCCGAGATAATCATGTCGATCTTGCGGTCGCTCAAATACAGATACCCGTCTTCATCGAAATAACCGACATCGCCAAACGTGAAGACCCCCGGCTTTAAGTGCACGGCTTCGGTTTTCTCGGGTTCGTTGTGGTATTCAAAATCTGAACCCATCAGATTGCGCACATAGATATCACCGGATTCACCGGCAGGCAGCACGACGCCGTTTTCATCCACAATGGTGATGTCGACCATGGCCGACTGCTTACCGACCGTCCCGGGCCGGGACAACCATTCCTCAGACGTCGCAGTGGTGACAATCGAGCCTTCGGTTGAGCCATAATATTCATTGATCACCGGCCCCCACCAGTCGATCATCTGGCGCTTCACCATGGGCGGACAAGGGGCTGCGCCATGCCAAACCACCTGTAAGGACTGACCCTTAAAGCGTTCCTTAACCGCCTCATCCAGTTTCAAAAAGCGACTGAATTGGGTTGGGACTAAGTGCACGTTGGTGATCTGGTGGGCATCGATTAAGGCTAGCGATTCTGCGGCATCAAAGCGATGCCGCGTCACAATTTGACTGCCCGTCATCAAGACTAAAAACGAAAAAGCCCACTGCGCGGAATGATACAGCGGCCCGCAAACAAAGGTGCGCCCGGTATTGGGGATTCCGAGCATTTGCGCCATGCTGCCGCCCATCAGCTCCAGCATTTCAACCGGCATCACCGCTTTTGAGGCACTTGAGCGAACGCCCTTTGGCCGACCAGTCGTGCCGGACGTGTAGAACATGGGTCCGCCCAGGGTTTGGGCCTCGGGCTCATCAGACGGTTGCGCCGCCAAGAAGTGTTCGTAATCGGTAAATCCGTCAGCGGCTGTTTGCGCAGGCGTCATCCGGATCCCAATTCGCGTGAGCGGTTGACCATTACTGCCCTTAACGGCGCTCGTGACCTCATGAAACTGCCCTTCAGCAAACAGCATCTTACAGCCCGCATCATCCACCACGTACTGCAGTTCATCGGTCGTGAAATGCCAGTTCACCGGCACGTAGATCACGCCGCAATGGGCGGCCGCCGCCATAATTTCTAAGTATTCTCGGCAGTTTCCCGAGAAAACCGCAATGGTATCGCCCGACTCGATGCCTGCGCCCCGCATGGCGGCAATGATCTGGTTGACCCGCGTATTCAGGTCCGTCCAAGTGGTGCTGCCGCGTTCATCCACTAGGGCCGCATCGGCTCCGGCCGTAGCCACTTTATTTGCAATATATTGCGCCATCTCAACGTTCCTCTTTTAATCAATTTCTAACTACTCGAGCATATCATCGTTCGACGGGCTGGGACTCAATGTGAGTCACCCATCTGCCGACCACCGGCGATGGCTCGATCAGAAAAGACTGGGGTTAGGTCCGGACTGCCTCGCTCACGTCACGCGAGGCGCCCATAACAAACCTGCCCATTAGCCCAAATGATGGTCGCCCCTGGACCTCGCCGCACGGCATAAGCTGTAACGCAGCGGTAGCCCGAGCACAG
>TARA_B110000091_G_scaffold106697_1_pt1 | contig 12627 bp, 11 predicted proteins | sample TARA_B110000091 | Tara Oceans TARA_B110000091 (sample SAMEA4397278) | marine metagenome | biome: Polar Biome; feature: [DCM] deep chlorophyll maximum layer (ENVO:01000326); material: water (ENVO:00002006), including particulate matter (ENVO:01000060) such as... | depth 35 m
GAAGTAGGATGGAGAAGAGGAATAAGATATTTTTCATTTGATGGGCTGTAGTTGCCAGTTGTTGGATTCAAAAATAAACAAAAAATTACTTTGCGTATTACGTCTTCCGTTTCATCATTTTCCGTCTTACGAATCACGTAAAACAAAAAAGACCCGCAAAATGCGAATCTTTTTTGTTTTATATAGAATTAACCACCGAAGTCATCAAAGGCAACATTTTCATCGGGTACACCCCAATCGTCGCACATTTTAATAACTGCTTGGTTCATCATTGGAGGTCCACAGAAGTAGAACTCAATATCTTCTGGAGCATCGTGTGGAGTTAAGTGATGTTCGATTACCGCATTGTGTACGAAACCTAAGAAACCATCACCAGCATCTTCTAAACTCTTTTTCTCATTCCAATTATCTTCAGGCGCAGGGTCAGAAAGAACAACATGGAATTTAAAGTTAGGGAATTCACGTTCTATCTGACGGAAGTCTTCTTCGTAGAACAACTCACGCTTAGAACGACCACCGTAGTAATACGTTACTTTACGACCAGTTTTAAGTGTGTGGAACAAGTGGAATAAGTGCGAGCGCATTGGCGCCATACCAGCACCACCACCAATGTATACCATTTCAGTACCTGTATCTTTGATGAAGAATTCTCCATAAGGACCTGAGATAGTTACTTTGTCTCCTACTTTACGAGAGAATATATAAGAAGAACAAATACCAGGATTTAAATCTGCCCATCCATTAGTAGCTCTGTCAAATGGTGGCGTAGCTATACGAATAGTAAGCATTACTATATTTCCTTCGGCAGGGTGATTTGCCATAGAATAGGCACGGAAACACTCTTCGTCATTTTTCATTTTTAAAGGCCATAGAGCAAATTTATCCCATTCTCCTTTAAATTTGTCTCCTCCAGCAGGATCTTCAGGAGAAGGACTAATATCCATATCCTTAAAGTCTAATTCAATCTCAGGAACATCAATTTGGATGTATCCACCCGCTTCGAAGTCTAAGATTTCACCTTCTGGTAATCGTACGATAAATTCTTTAATAAAGGAAGCTACGTTGTAGTTAGAGATTACTTCACATTCCCATTTCTTAATTCCGAAGATCTCTTCAGGAATTTGAATGTTCATGTCGTTTTTAATCTTAACCTGACAACCTAATCGCCAGTCAGCCGCAATCTCTTTACGAGAGAAATAAGGTTTTTCTGTTGGAAGAATTTCTCCACCACCTTCGGTAACCTGACATTTACACATGGCACAAGTACCCCCACCACCACAAGCGGAGGGTAAGAAAATTTTGTTTTCACCAAGTGTAGAAAGTATAGTGCTTCCTGCATCAACTTCTATTTCTTTTTTTCCGTTTACGGTAATCTTAACTTTTCCACCTGGAGAAAGTTTAGCTTTTGCAAAAAGAAGGACTCCAACTAGGGCTAATACAACCGCTAGAAATACCAATAATGTTGTTATAAGTGTAAGCATATTTCTGTTTTTCAGAATTATAATTGAATACCCATAAAGCTCATAAAAGCTATACCCATTAAACCCGTAATAATAAAGGTAATACCTAAACCACGAAGAGGAGCTGGAACATTTGAATAACGAATTTTCTCTCGTATTGCAGCAATAGCAACAATAGCTAGTAACCAACCAAAACCAGATCCTAAACCAAATGCCGTTGCTTCAGCTATGGTAGAGTATTGTCTTTCTTGCATAAATAAAGCACCACCTAAAATTGAACAGTTTACTGCAATTAATGGAAGGAAAATACCTAAGGCTCCATATAGGGCAGGAGATATTTTTTCTACAATCATCTCTACTAATTGCACCATTGACGCAATTACTGCGATGAACATAATAAAGCTTAGGAATGATAAATCAACTTCAGCTAAATCATCTGAAAGCCATGCCAAAGCACCTGCTTTTAATACGTAGTTTTCTAATAGGTAGTTTATTGGAACGGTAATACCCAAAACGAATATTACGGCTGCACCTAAACCAACGGCAGTTTTTACTGTCTTCGATACTGCTAAGTAAGAACACATCCCCAAGAAATATGCAAAAATCATATTGTCTATGAAGACGGACTTAACGAAAATATTTACTAAATCTTGCATAATCTTAGTTTTCTTCGATTAGGTCAATGTTTTTACTTCTTTGAACCCAAATGATCAAAGCTACAGTGATTAATGCCATCGGAGGCAAAATCATCATATTATTGTTCATGTAACCTGCATCGTAAAATGACTCAGGTATAATTTGGAAACCAAATATTTTTCCTGAACCAAAAAGCTCACGAAAAAAGGCTACCACAACTAATATCCAACCATAACCGATACCGTTACCAATTGCATCTAGTAAAGAGGGCCAAACTTTGTTACCCAAAGCAAAGGCTTCTAATCGACCCATGATGATACAGTTGGTTATGATCAATCCAACGAATACAGATAATTTTTCAGATACATCTGGCATAAATGCTTTCAGTAATTCGTTTACTAGAATTACCAAGGCTGCAACAATTACCAATTGAACGATAATACGGATTCTTGATGGAATCAAATTACGCATCGCAGAAACGATCAAATTACCAAAGATCAAAACAGCCATTACCGCTGCCGACATTACAAATGCCTGTTCAACTTGTACTGTAATTGCTAAGGCAGAACATATACCCAATACCTGTACGGAAATTGGATTCGACCCATCTAAAGGGTCTGTCATTAGCTTTCGATTCTTCTTAGAGAATAATGCTTCTTTCTTTTCTGACATAATTAGTTGTTTAAAGAGTTGAAGTAGTTTACATAAACCCCAAGTGTTCGAGTAGTCATTTCCTCAACTCCTTTAGAAGTAATTGTTCCACCAGTAATACCATCAACTTTAGAATTCATTCCTTTTCCAGAACCATCTTTTACTACAATGATTGGGATAAATGCACCAGAATAATCTGCAACGACTTCTCCAGCATATTGGTCTGAATAAGAACTCTGCTTGATTTCGGCACCTAAACCAGGAGTTTCTCCTTTGTGATCAAAAGTTGCTCCGTAAATGGTTTTGTAGTCAGAATCGATTGCAACAAATCCCCATATTGGACCCCAAAGGCCTGTACCTACAACAGGAATTACATAATATCGATTACCTTCTTTTTCACAAATATAAAGTGGGTAGTTTCGATCTAAAATGGTTAAACTTTTATCACGAAACTCTTTTTTGATATCCACATCAAAGGCAGGTGCACTTAGATCTTCTCCTGAAATGATTTTTGATTCCACAACGTACTTGTTAAACATTTCTTGAGCGTTATCACGACTTGCCTCAACGTTAATTGCACCTAAGATGTTGATCATTTTTTTGTCAGAAGTATTTTTATCTTGCCGAGACTTAAGCCCTTGAGATGCTACTGCTAACAATGTACCCACTACTACTACCATAATAATGGCGAATGCGAAGGTATATCCGTTACTGTTTTTATTAATTGCCATATCTCTGAATTAAGCGGTTTTTACTCGTTTCATTCTTCTGTTTATGTTGGCCGAAACCACATAATGGTCAATTAAAGGAGCCATTATATTCATAAACAAAATTGCCATCATAATTCCTTCGGGGTATGCTGGATTAACTACGCGGATAAGTATACCTAAAAGACCTACTAAAAACCCATATATCCATTTCCCTGTATTTGTTTGTGCTGCAGATACTGGATCTGTAGCCATAAATACCACACCAAATAAGAATCCACCTAAGCAGATTTGATGTATCGGATTCATCTTTAATAAGTAGTTTGTACTTTCAATAGATCCAGAGAAGTAGTTAAAGATTAATCCCATAACAATTCCTCCCAAAATACCAGACAAGATAACTCTCCAAGATCCAATACCTGTTGCGATTAAGTAAACAGCACCGACCAGTATAAGCAGTGCCGATGTTTCTGAGGCAGAACCTGGTATTGTACCAATAAAGCTTTCAAGTAATGAAGGCACCTGATCTACAAGACCATTGTACGCATTTGATAATGCGGTTGCTCCAGAGTAACCATCTACTGGTATTTGATCGTTTAAAGAAACCCAAACTTTATCCCCAGACATAACTGTTGGATAAGCAAAGTATAAGAACGCTCTTGCAGTTAGGGCAGGATTCATAATGTTCATTCCTGTTCCACCAAAAACTTCTTTTCCAATAACAACTGCAAAGGCAACTGATATTGCGAGCATCCAAAGGGGTAAATCTGCAGGCATAATCATTGGAATAAGCAAACCAGTAACTAAGTACCCTTCGTTTACGGAGTGTCCTCTTGATATAGCAAATCCAAATTCAATTCCTAAGCCAACTCCATAGGAAACTACAATCATTGGTAGAACCTTAATAGCTCCATAAATGAATGCTTCCATCATAGCAGGCTCAGTAATACCTATTGCAATAAAGTGTTGATATCCAATATTCCACATCCCAAAAATAAGAGCGGGTAAAAGTGCTAAAATAACGCTGAACATTGTTCTTTTTAAGTCAATTGCATCACGTATGTGTCCACCAGAGTGGGATGTGTGATCCGGGACAAATAAGAAAGTCTCAAAAGCGTCGTAAGCTGGGTATAGCTTTTCAAGTTTCCCGCCTTCTACAAAGTGGGGCTTTACGCTGTTTAGTATATTTTTGAATAATTTCATGATCTTGTCTTTAGCTACATTCTTTTTTTACCAAATCCAATCCTTCACGAAGAATTTCTTGAATCGGCATTTTCGAAGTACAAGAAAATTCGCACAAAGCAAAATCTTCTTCAGCAACTTCATAAATACCTAAATTCTCCATCAACTCAATATCTCCTATTAAAATAGATTTTATTAAGTGTTGAGGGTATACGTCCATAGGAAATACATTTTCATATTGTCCCGTAACTACATAAGCGCGTTCTTCACCGTTCATATTGGCAGAGATAGCGTATTCTTTCTTTGGGTTCATCCAGGAGAAGAATGTTCTAGATAGAGAGAATTTACTGAAACCAGGAAGTAACCAACCTAAAAAAGCTTGTTCCTTTCCTTCAGGAATTACAGAAATTTCGTTGTGGTAGAAACCTAAATTTCCATCTTCATAAATATGATTTCCAGTAAGAACATTTCCACTAATAAATCGGTTGTCTCCTTCTTTAATGTTTCCTTGAGTCATTGAAGTAATAGATGCTCCTTGCATACTTCTGTAGTAACGAGGTTTTTCTACCTGCGAACCAGCTAAAGCAATTAAACGAGTTGCATCGTATTTACCTTGACTAAATAAGCGACCTATTGCAATAACATCTTGAGGGTACATATACCACACAACTTCTCCTTTATTAATAGGATCTATATGGTGAATTTGTACACCTACATTACCTGCAGGGTGAGGACCAGATACATTGTTTATCTGTACACCTTTCGCATTTGTAAATACTGATGAAGAGTTTGAATTCCCATCAATATTTAAGTGCGTTGTACCTTCAGTAAGTTTTGTTACGATGTCTAAACCAGCTTGGAATTCTATTTCCATACCGTGTAAAACAAAATCACTATCGCAAGCTAAAGGAGCAGAGTCGAAAGCAGAAATGAATATTGCTTTTGGCATATCAGCTGGATTTGCAATTACAGCGAAAGGACGCTGACGTACAAATGGCCATACACCAGCAGCTAACATCTGCTCGATAATTTGCTCGCGCGATACTTCTTTTGCTTCTGCTTTAGAGAATTCTTTATAAGTGATTTCAGCATCAGCCTTTACCACTACAGCAAGAATTTTTCTTTTAGCACCACGACGAATTTCAAAGATTTCTCCACTTACAGGAGATGTAATAATTACAGAGGGATTTTCCTTATCGAAAAATAAAGAAGATCCTGCCTGTACTTTATCACCAACTGTTACTGTAAGTTTGGGAGTGAGTCCAATGAAATCGCTCGGCTTTACAAGGTAATATTCCGAAGCTGGAATATTGGCGTATACGCGGTCTGCTGAACCAGTCAGCTTAATGCTTACACCTTTTTTGATACGAATGTCTTTAGACATGCCTATTGATTGATTAATCCTAATTTTTGAACTGCAAAAGTATGAATTTAAAGGTTCTAAATGAATAGACTTATTTTATTTAGAATGACTTAAAATAGGACTCGTATATTTATTATTCCAAAGATAAAATAAAATGTACTTTTATGCATTAATAAACCATGAAAATGAAAAGAGTATTTATCCTTTTTTGTGTCCTTACATTCCTGTTTACTTGTAAGGTAGGTGCTCAGCCAGAGTGGGAGACAGGCTTGTATTTACAAGACTCTATACACAGTACTAAAATTGGTGCTTGTATACTTAGTCCAAGCGAATCGCTTATTGATTTTCCTGTTGTAGCTCTTTCATCAGGCCAAACGTTAGGCTTGCAATTCGATAATTTCGATTTTAATGCAAACGATTATATGTATATAATTACACATTGTAATGCAGACTGGTCTGTGTCCGATTTACATGCTAGTGAGTTTTTAAACGGTTTTTATGAAAACTACATCAATAATTATGATTTTTCATTTAACACCAAGCAGTCCTATGTTCATTATGAATTAAATTTGCCTAATGGTGATTTTTCTTTTACAAAGTCAGGGAATTATATAATTACTGTTTACAATCCAGATAGTAATGATGAGGTGTTATTTACAAAGCGGTTTATGGTTTATGATGAGCAATTATTGATAGGAGCTATGGTTAAGCAAGCTACTTTTGCGAGCGGACGATTTACTGAACACGAAATAGACCTGACCGTGAATTTTACAAACATTGATTATGTAAACCCTATTCGAGATGTAAATATCGCTATTTATCAAGGTCATAGATGGGATAATGTTATAGATGATTTACAAGCCAGCTTTGTCGAAAAAAAGAAGTTAATTTATGATTTTGATAATGAATCTAGTTTCAAGGCTGGAAACGAATATCGTTTTTTCGACACAAAAAGTGTGCGATTCTTTACCGAACGAGTGCAGAATATAATTCACGATTCTATAGAGATTGTATTACTGTATCCAGATTATCCTTGGGGAAATCAAGCTTATAGTTTTTATCAAGATATTGAAGGATATTATGTTCCCAACATAATGGAGAAAAGTAATAACAATACAGAAGCCGATTATGTATGGGTAAATTTTTGTTTAAAACAAAAGCCGTTTGTAGATAAAGGTTCTTTGTATATATACGGAGGTCTTACAAACTGGGCTATTGAAGAGTCGGCAAGACTTAATTACAATGAAGATGCAGCCTGTTATGAAACTAGCTTATTCTTAAAACAGGGCTATTATAATTACACCTATTTGTTTGTTCCTGAGGATACTCAAGTTCCTAGCCAATCGTATGTAGATGGTGACTATTACCAGACTAGCCAAGATTATTATGTATTTGTATATCTATACGATTACGATTATGGTTACGATAGGCTTTTAGGAATGCGAAGAATTTCTAGTAAAGGGATGTTTTAAACTCTTAATTCAGCTAGAAGTTTTTTGGCTTTTATTTTAATCATATAGGTTTTTCCTGTTGGAATAACCTCTTCTATAACTGCCGAAAATTCATTTTTAAATTCAGGAATTTCATGAGCAATTTTCACCAATAACTCCAAACTATAGAATTTTACATAGTCTGGGATTTTCTCTTCTCTCAGTAAGTTCAAACAACAGTCTATTACAGTACCTGCATTCTCGGGGTCAAAGTCAATGGATTTAAGAATACGAATAAAACTTCCTATTTGTCCATGATGTGTGAAATTGGAGAATGCTTTAAATATTCTATCAACATCAGCTAGGAGCTCATTTTTATATTTGGGCATTGTTTTGTGCAAGGACCAAGAAGCTCTCCATGCGATGGGGTAGTTTGTACTTAGAGCAAGAGAAAACGTAGTTTCAAAGTTTTTTTTATTGCTTAGTATTTCAGCTACTAAACGTTCGTTTTCAGCTTTACTAGCAATTTTAAAATCTTCGAATACCAAATACATATATTCTGTATTAAATAATAGCTTTCCGTATTCGTACTAGTTTAGTCAACAAATCTTCTAGTTGGTCTAGCGGTAACATATTAGCTCCATCAGATTTAGCTTCAGAAGGATTGGGATGCGTTTCTAGGAAAATCCCATCGGCTCCTGCTGCAATACCTGCCTTTGCAATGGTTTCTATAAGCTGAGGTTTACCTCCTGTAATTCCTGAAGTTTGATTGGGTGTTTGTAAAGAGTGGGTAATGTCTAATACTACCGGGAATCCTAAGTTTTGTACCGCTGGAATAACGCGCATGTCTACGATTAGATCTTGGTACCCAAACATTGTACCTCTGTCAGTTATAGCTACGTTTGAGTTTCCAGAGTCAATCACTTTTTGTGCGGCAAACTGCATAGATTCAGCCGAAAGGAATTGCCCTTTTTTTATGTTTATTGCTTTCCCTGTTTTTGCAGCAGCAACCAATAGGTCTGTTTGTCTACATAAAAAAGCAGGAATCTGAAGCACGTCTACATATTCAGCAGCCATAGCAGCTTCTTCTGCAGAGTGAATATCTGTTACAGTAGGAATATTAAAATGATCGCCTACTTTTTTTAGAATTTTTAAAGCTTTTAAATCGCCAATACCTGTAAAACTATCCAAACGAGAACGATTGGCTTTGCGGTAAGATCCTTTAAAAATAAAGGGTATTTGTAGCTTATCGGTAACTTCTTTAATCTGTTCTGCAATCTCAAAAGCCATATCTTCGCTTTCTATAGCACAAGGCCCAGCTAGTAAATAGAAATTATTTGCTTCTGTATTTTTTAATGTAGGTAGTGCCTTAAGCATATTTAGGATTTTAAAAAGTCAATTATTGTTTGAGCTACTTCTTTATTCTTTAGGATTCTTCTATGGCCTAAATTCTGGGTACATAAAAGTGTGCTGTTTTTCCAGTTTTCGTGAATCTGATGTGCACATTCTACTGGCGCATCAACATCGTCTTTGCAGTGGATGATTAAGCCTGGTGTTTCAATATGTTTCACCATTGTACGTAGACTAAGGTCTTCGAATTTTTGAGAAAACTTTCTCTCTAGTCGGCTTTTTATAATCTCCGCTACTTTATTAGATAGGTTTATTTGTTTGCAATACGATTTTAAAACCCAGTCTACACTTGCTGGAGATCCAATGGTAATACATTTTTTTGGATTAAATCCTTGTGTGATTGCGTGTATACAAGCAGATCCACCCATAGAATGCCCAATGATAGATTCAATATCAGGGAACTGCTTATTAAGCGCTAAAATAATTTCAGAAAACTCTATAAAGTGCGTGTGCCTACCATTAGAGTTTCCGTGTCCTGGAGCGTCAAAACTGTATACTTTATAACCTGCTTTAATAAGTGGTTCTGCTAAATGTGCTACTTGTGTAGCTCTTCCAGCCCAACCATGTACTAGGAGTATTGCTTTATTAGCATCTCCCCATTCGTATACTTTTACTTTGTTGTTTTTGAAAGTGATGGTTTTAGTTTTCGCCTCACTTAAATATTTTTGCTCTTGTATTGGAGCATTAAACCTAATAGGGGTAAAGAATAAAAATGCCGCTATTCTTGAACTCAAAAATGGAGATATTCTCTCCAGAATTGAAAAACTCATTCTTATCCATTTAGGAGCGGTGAGTGCAGGTTTTTGTTCTTTTGTAGTATTCAATTTTTAGTTTTATTGGCTTAGATAAAATAGAAGTACTTAATTACAAATTGATAATTGTCCGTTATTGACAATTGCGATTGCTTTTCCAGTAAATACTCTACCTAGTAAGGGAGTGTTTTTAGATTTTGAGCTAATATACTTTTCTAAGAAGGTCCATTTTAGCTTTGGGTCAAACAAGGTTAAATCGGCTAAGTTTCCTTCTTCAATTGCGGGACTATCTAATCCTAAAATAGCTCTTGGCTTACACGTAAGTTTTTCAACTATTAGAGCAGTGTCGGCTATCGTTTTTAGAGCGGTGTTGGCTACAGCAAAAGAGGTTTCTAAATTTATCATCCCAAAATCTGCGATGTTGAATTCGCATTTTTTGTTTTCTATATTTTGCGGATAATGATCTGAGCAAATTGCGTCTATAGTACCATCTATAAGACCTTTTTTAAGTGCCTCTATATCTGCCTCCGACCGTAGAGGAGGGTTTACTTTTAGATTGCTATTAAAGCTTTCTAATAAAGTATCGTTTAAAAGCAAGTGGTAGGAGCTTGTATCAGCAGTTACATTTAATCCTTTCGCCTTAGCTTCTCTAATTAGGTTTACAGATTGTGCGGTAGAAATAGTAGAGAAGTGAATTTTAGCGTCGGTGTATTCACAAAGCTGCAGGTCTCTAGCTAATTGTAGTTCCTCTGCTAAAGCAGGAATTCCCTTTAAGCCCAATTTTGTACTTGTTACACCTTCGTTCATTTGACCATTCTCAGCTGTTTTGGCTTCTGCGGAATACGACATTATAAGCCCATCGAAATTCTGAGCATATAACAGAGCAATCTTCATTAAACTTGCATTGGAAATAGAACGTTTATCATCGCTAAAAGCGATGGCTCCATTTTGATGCATATCGTACATCTCTGTAATTTGTTCCCCTTTACGGTTCTCTGTAAGTGCTCCAATAGGATGTAAGTCTACAATATTATGCGACGATTGGTGAAGCAAATAACTAATATCTGACTTAGATTGAATACACGGTTCTGTTGAGGGCATAAGAGCAATATGAGTAAACCCTCCTTGAGCGGCAGCATTCATACCACTATCTAGGTCCTCTTTGTACTCGTGTCCCGGTTCTCCGAAACGAGCATTTAAATCGGTCCATCCTTGAGAAATATGTAAATTTTCGGACTCTATCGTTTCAGCTTCAGCATCTATTATACTGTCTTTTATAGAAAGGATAAGCCCGTTTTCTATGAGTATATCTTTTTCTAATTGATGGTGTTTAGAGCTTGGGTCTAAAATGGTTGCTTTTTTAATGAGAATTTTCATAGGTAGCTTTTAGTTCTCTAAATTAATTTGAGCCTTTTTTTTCCAATTTTTAAGAAGTAAACTTTCTATAAGTATAAATAATAATCCCAATAGAATAAATACTTTCCATAGAGGTGTTCCACTACGATTTTCTTTAAGTGCTTCTTCAAGCTGAAGACCTTCTTTATACCACACATTTATATGTGGGTGTTGTTTACTTATACTTTCTAATTCTTCCGTTTCCCAACTAGATAAAACACTCTCTTGTCTGTTGTAGTTAAAGGAAAGAATTCTTTCTTCTAAACCATTATTTAAACTAAAATAACCGTCTTCTTCAAGTATTGTCGGAATAGTAATTTGCACTCTTTGATCCACGGTTCTAACCTCTAGAATGAGCTCTAAAGTACTTTCTTTTTTTAGTTTCCACTGTTGACTAGTACTCGTTTCGGTAAGAGAAATAATTCTGTCTTTTCCGAGTGTATAGTACAATTGTTGTGTTCTAGAACTTTGGCTTGCTATATTATATAATAAAGGAACAAAGAGTGCATGTTTCTCTAAACTATTTGCAACCGAGCCAAGTGGAGATGTTTGTAGGTATATAGATCCTAGCCCATTTTTATATGAATTTAAAAAGGCTTCTTTAGTATTTAAAAGTAGAATATTCTCTTCTGAGTTTTTATAAGAGTTTGCTAAACTAAAATACTGATTTACCTCTGGGTAATCTGTTGATTTAGCGTGCTTTTCGAATACTTCATTAAACACTATATGGTTCTTGTTGATACTTGATATTGTAACTTTCTTGTTGTTAAGTTTTGTGAATTCAGGTATGTTTAAGGCGGTAGCTAAAGCTTTACAAGAATTATAATTTAGAGTTTTAGAAGGGATGATTAATAAATTACCCCCCTGTTTGGTGTATTCTTTTAGACTGTTTATAAATCCTGTAGTAGGATTAGAAAGAGCTTCTAGAATAATTAGGTTCTGTTTTTTGAATTCAGAAAAATTTAGCTTGCCTAATGGTTTGCTAGTATATTCGAAGAGTGGATCTTTAAATAGAGAAGTCAAGGATTTATTAGGTATTCCTTGGTGAATGGAGAGTACTTTTGTCGTTCGTTCAACTCGATAATTAAAATACAAACGATTGTCGAATGCTATAGTAGCATCACTAAGTTCAATATAAGCTTGCTGAATCCCTATTGTGTGATTGTTGAAAATTAGTTTTGCTTCAGTTTTTGAGTTAGGCTCAACTTTTAGGGTGCTCAGTGCTTTTTGTTTTCCATTAATAAACAGTTTAACACTCAGGTTTTCTATTAATTCATTGGATGTGTTCGATACTTTAAAAGACAGAATTTCTTGCTGTCCTAGTGTGTGGTTTGGAGTTTCAAGGTAACAAGTGTCTATAGCTAAATTAGCTTGTGGATACGAACTAATTGGCAGTAAATGCGTAGTTATGTTAGTATGATGAGTATAAAAATATTCTGGGCAAGTTGTTTTTTGAAAATCACTGATCAGGTATAATTCCAAAGGATTGTTAAGTTCATTTTTTGTAATGGACTTAAATCGATCGATTACCGATTTCATATTTAATATCGATGGAACAATATGTGTGTTGTCAATAGCTTCTAAGCAGTCATTATAGTCTATTACTCGCTGATGTTTACCTTGTAATTCATTGCTAAAAAA
>TARA_B110000091_G_scaffold214113_1_pt1 | contig 12562 bp, 10 predicted proteins | sample TARA_B110000091 | Tara Oceans TARA_B110000091 (sample SAMEA4397278) | marine metagenome | biome: Polar Biome; feature: [DCM] deep chlorophyll maximum layer (ENVO:01000326); material: water (ENVO:00002006), including particulate matter (ENVO:01000060) such as... | depth 35 m
AGAATATATAGAGAAAGGGTATGATGAAGAGAAGAAAATGAAATTTTATAAGGTATATTTTAACGAAGAGAGTTAAATAAAATCAGCTTCGAAGAGCGTACAGAAATGTTTTTTAATTTTTTCTTTTACTTCTTCAAGATCTAATTCTTCACCCAATTCTGCATGCATAGAAGTAACAGCTTTACCTTTTATTCCGCATGGAATAATATGATCAAAGTAGCCTAAATTTGTATTGACGTTTAGTGCAAAACCATGCATGGTAATCCAACGAGAAGCGCGAACGCCTAAAGCACAAATTTTTCGTGCAAATGGTGTTCCAACATCCAGCCAAACTCCTGTTTCACCTTTACTACGTGTTCCTTTTAAACCATATTCTGCAATAGTCAAAATAATTGTTTCTTCAAGAAGGCGAAGGTATTTATGAACATCAGTAAAGAAATTTTCTAAATCTAAAATTGGGTAGCCTACAATTTGTCCAGGACCATGATACGTAATATCTCCTCCTCGATTGATTTTAAAAAAAGTGATGCCTTTATCCTCAAGTTGTTTTTCATTCAATAATAAATTACTAACATCTCCACTTTTCCCTAGCGTATACACATGTGGATGCTCAACAAACAAAAAGTGATTTTTAGTAGGTGTTTGATTCCCGTTCTTTCGATTGTCAAATTTTATATCAACCGCTTCTTGTAAAAGTTCAGTTTGATAATCCCACGTTTCTTGATATGCTTTATGACCTAAGTCTTGGAAAACTACTTTCTGCATTAATTCTTTGGATTGTTAAGAATAATCAAAGCCGCAATAATGCCAGGAATCCAACCTAATAAAGTCAAAATAAAAACGATAATAAATGAGCCACAGCCTTTATCAATTACTGATATTGGAGGGAATATGACAGCAAAAAGCACACGTAAACAACTCATTCCTTAAATTTTTAATTCTGATTTATACTATATAAACGAATCAACTATTCAGTTGTTACAAATGTCTTAAAAATTAATTGTATTCCTATAAGAAACCCATAATAATAACGTTTTAACTACAAAAACCCTATTTTTGTCTTATGTCTATAGAAGTTCAAAATCTCTCAAAAAATTACGGAACACAAAAAGCGGTTAACTCAATTAATTTTAAAATTAATAAAGGAGAAATTGTAGGTTTTTTAGGTCCTAATGGAGCAGGGAAAACAACAACTATGAAGATGTTGAACGGATATATTAACCCAACAGAAGGAGTGGCTTTTATTAACAGAATGGTTGTTGCTGAAAATCGTTTAGAGTGTCAGCAAAATATTGGTTACTTGCCAGAACACAACCCGTTATATTTAGATATGTACGTACGAGAATATTTGATTTTTTGTGCCTCAATTCATAAAATTGACAAAACTGAAGTTGAGAATATAATCGAGAAAGTAGGTTTGAGTTCTGAATCTCATAAAAAGATAAAACAACTTTCTAAAGGATATCGTCAAAGAGTTGGCTTGGCATCTGCAATGATTCATAATCCTGACGTTTTAATTTTAGATGAGCCTACAACAGGTTTAGATCCAAATCAATTAGTAGAAATTAGAGCCTTGATTAAAGAAGTTGGAAAGGATAAAACGGTATTGTTTTCTACTCATATATTACAAGAAGTTGAGGCTATTTGTGATCGTGTAATTTTGATACACAAAGGAGTAATAGTTGCCGATACGCAATTATCAGACTTAAAAAATAAAAACTTAGAAACCCTTTTTAAAGAGTTGACTAATTAAATAGTAACTTTCCTTGATAATGTTCTGTAACATCAACTGTTGCAGGATTATTAAAAGTAATAACATCACCCAAAGAATATATATCTCCACTGATACTTACTTGTGGATTTACCAACATGTTATTCGAACTTTTATGTGTAATGTTTACATTGCTTGCAATTAAATTCTCTCCTTCAAACCTAGAATCGCCAGCAAAAAAACCAACAGTTAAGTTTGTTGTTTGTCCATCTATATAAAAATTAGAAATTCCATTTGAAGTGACATTTAATGTTGTGTTATTTAAAGTTAAATAGAAGTCGCCTACATTTAAATAGTCTGACTCAAAATCATCTGCAACAATTAGAAGTGTTGGATATGTTAATATTCCATCTGATCGAACTGCTAATTCTGAAGAATTTCTTATTGAAATTAAGTTTGGAGAAGTAACAAATATTTTTGTATTTCCATAATCTCGCACAAAATTACAAGTGTTGTCATCGGTAAGTACTAGCGTGTTGTTTTCGATAGACACTTTGATATCGTTCATTAAATTTTCACCAGTTTCAACAATAACTTGTTGATCTACACCTTGTTTTATGATTAATTCTATTCGCTCATTTATAATAATTTTATTGAAAGTAGCAACATCAAATTCTTGTTGAATCGTCGTTCCAGCAGTTTGAAAACAATTACTTGCATCTTCAGAATTACAACTGTAAAAGATGCATAAAACGAAACAATATTTAAAAAAATTTTTCATAATTAGTTTTGTAAAAATATCAAATTTAAAATCTATAACCTATACCAAATTCTAAGCCTTCTGCTCTAAATAGGTTTATTTTTAACGATAAATCAGCAAATAAATGCTCGTTAAATCGTTTTCTAAATCCAAAGCGTTCATAAATTCCACTTACATATTTGTAAGGCGAATATACATGATACCCAACTTGTGTGATTACAGAAAACTTCTCCATATTTAATTCATGCCCAACAAATATCCCAATTCTTTTCCAGTCAGCAGTTTCGTCAGGGGTTTCGTTAATACTATTTTCATGCTTTATGTATTCTTTCATGAAAGTGGCTAAAAAAACATCTGTACCTGCAGATATAGTTGACTTGTAATTCAGTTTTTTAGCGGCTGAAAAGGAGATAGTATAAAAGGGATATCTACCACTTCCATTTATAAGCGACTCATTAAATCCAGTTCTAAAAATCGCATTATATGTTATTGGAGAATTTACTTTTAATGTGTCAATGTTCTTTTCAGGAGCGGTTTCTTGTTCGTCTAAATTATAATTGACACCAACATTCAAAGCAAGCGTGTTTATGCCTAAGTTAGGTGTTTTAAAACTTGCATTTGAGTAGTGTATGAGCATCAATCCTGCGTTCAAACCAAATTTATCTAGAATATATTCTCTCTGATAATTTACTTTTAAATATACTGATGCTAAAAATTTTGAACCAATTGCCCAGTTTTTACTATTGGTTTCTTTGTCAAACGGATTTGTACTATAACCTAAGCCAAAAGCACTAGTTAATTTGATTTGGTTTTTTGCATTTCTATTGGTTAAATAAAAATTATAATGCGCATAGCCAGAATAGACTTCTCCTAAACTTTGATTATTAAAATTCTCGTAAGAGAATGAAAATCCAAAATCAGGAAAATTATAGGTGTTATTAAACTGCGTATTTTTAGTATTCTTGTTATTCCAACTAAATAATATTCCTGAAGGATGTGATTGAATAATTGGTTTTAATTCGGGTGAATGCTCAATAATATTTCCATAAAAATAATCTAATTGAATAGATGAATTTTCTTGTGCATTTGCAAGAAAAAGTGAAGTGAAAAATAATATTGAAAATCCTTTTTTCATGGTTTAAATTCTAATTCCAACACCAAATTCAACAGTTTCGGCATTTGCAGCATGCGCTTTTAAACTCACTGCAGCATACCATTTGTCTCCAAAATATCTTTTTAACCCAATTCTTTCGTAATATCTCACTTCATATGGAAAAGGGTAGTACACATAATATCCAACTTGTGTAATAAGAGAAACTTTGTTTAGAAATAATTCATGACCTACAAACAAACTCACTCTGCTTATATCATTTTTATTTGCCGATGTGTCATTAGGAAAATTAACTTGCCAATAGTTAATATAGTCTTTTAAAAATGGCGAAATAAAAACGTCAGTTCCAAATTGAAGTGCAGATTTTCGTCCAATTCTTTTATCAGCATATGCAGAAAAAACATAAAATGGATGTAAGCCACTTCCAATAATTTCCGATTCGTTAACGCCTCCACGAAAAACAAAATTATATTTGATTGGCTCTTTGTATGATTCTTTTACTTGATGTGTATAGAAAGTTGGCTCATTTTCATTAGATAGATTATAATTTAAACCAACTGTTGCTCCCCAAGTATTTATTCCAGTATTTGGAGATTTTATATTAGAATTTGAAGCGTGAATAAAAGTGACTCCAGCATTCACACCAATTTTTTTGATGATGTTTTCTCTTTGATAATACAACCTTAAATAAGTACTAGAATTTATGTGCGTACCAAATGAGATGTTTTTATTGTTTGTTACTTTGTCATAAGGATTGGTGTTGTATGCAAACCCAATTCCTGTTCTAAGCATCAATTTATTTTTATTTGTTCTATTTAGTAAATAAAAATTGTAGTGACCATAAATAGAGTAGAGTTTACCTATAATTTCATTTTTATAATCTTGATAAGCAAACGAAACTCCAAAATCTGGATAGTTATAATGTTGTTCCCATTCTTCTTTTCCAAAATTCTTTTGATTCCAACTCAAAATAAACCCGTCTGGATGACCTGTAATTAAAGGAGCGACTGTAGGTTGGTGTTTTAATATATTTCCGTAATAATATTCTGCTTGAAAATAATTTTGCCTTTCTGGAAGTGTATTTTCTTTTTCTTGTGAAAAAGAATGAATTATAAAAAGTAAAAAAAGAATTAGGGTTGCTTTTTTCATAGATGCAAAAGTAATGATTAATTCAACTTAAAACTAAAAGCCTCTTTTTTTAAGGTACTCAACAATTCATTATTAATAGCAACCTTCTTAGTTCTGCTAGGTAAATTTATTTTTATTTTTTCGTCATTTTCAGTTACTGTAAAGTGAATACTTTTATCACCTTTATGAGTGTCTAAAATCCTAGTAATCAAATCTAATTTTGTTGCGTTTATTTCATTTAAATCTAATTCAATAGTAACTTTTTTAGACATTTTATCTAAAATATCTTGTAACATTTGTATTTCATTAAATTGTAATCTCACATCATCATTATAATAATTTTTCCTACCAGAAATTTTCAGGTGCAAAAATGAATTTGGAACTAAAAAGTGTTTGAATTTTAAATAGTCTTCCCCGAAAATTCTAAATTCATTAGTAGTTGTATAATCTTCTATAAAAAATGATGCCCAACCTTTACCATTTTTAGAAACTCTATGTTCTACACTAGTTACAATACCGCCAACTGATACATCTTTATTTAAGAGTGCTTTTGGATCTTCAAAATCAATTAAAACAGCATTGCAAAAATTCTCTATTTCATTTTTAAAATCATCTAAAGGGTGGCCAGAAATATAAATTCCAACAACTTCTTTTTCTCGAGATAATTTCTCCATCATTCCCCATTTTTCTGAATATGGAATCATAGGTTCATCAAATTGAACCTCAGATGCTTCTCCAAATAATGAAACTTGTGATGAGTTTTTATTTTCTTGATATTTTGAACCATACTTCATTGCTTTTTCTAAAAACGTATGTCCCTTTTCATCTAAAGCAAAATATTGTGCTCTATGTGTATCAGAAAAACTATCAAAACCTCCCGCAAAAACTAGACCTTCAAAAGTTCTTTTATTGGCCGCTCTTAAATCTACTCGTTTTGAAACATCAAAAATGGATTTAAAATGCCCATTTTCTTTTCTCTCATTTATGATAGAAGCAACAGCACCTTCACCAACACCTTTAATAGCACCCATTCCAAAACGAATAGCGCCATCTTTATTTACGGCAAACTTGTAATAAGATTCATTTACATCTGGTCCTAAAACTTCAATATTCGCACGTTTACATTCCTCCATGAAAAATGTAACTTGCTTAATATCTCGCATGTTGTTTGATAGCACAGCAGCCATATACTCAGCTGGATAATGTGCTTTTAAATAGGCAGTTTGATAGGCTATATATGCATAACATGTCGAGTGAGATTTATTAAAGGCATATGCAGCAAATGCTTCCCAATCTTTCCATATTTTTTCTAATATTTCTTCAGGATGACCATTCGTTTTTCCACCTTCCATAAATTTAGGTTTCAACTCTTCAAGCAGCGCGAAAATCTTTTTACCCATCGCTTTACGCAACATATCTGCTTCACCCTTAGTAAAGTTTGCTAGTTTTTGAGACAGCAACATCACTTGCTCTTGATATACCGTAACACCATAGGTTTCTTTCAAATATTCTTCCATTTCTGGTAAGTCATATTCAATAGCTTCTCTACCATGCTTTCGCATAATAAAGAGAGGGATATATTCCATTGGCCCTGGACGATACAAGGCATTCATTGCAATTAAATCTGCAAAAGTAGTAGGCTTTAAATCTTTCATGTGCTTCTGCATTCCTGCAGATTCATACTGAAAAATCCCTATAGTTTCTCCTTTTTGGAATAATTCATAGGTCTTTTCATCTTCCAAAGAAAAATCGTCGGGAACTAAAGTAATTCCATGTAAAGCTTTGACGATTTTTACGGTATCTTTTATTAATGATAACGTTTTTAGACCTAAAAAATCCATTTTTAATAATCCAGCACTTTCAACAACATTGTTGTCAAATTGAGTTACAAACATTCCAGAATCTTTGGCGGTTGCAACAGGAATTAAATTGGTAATATCTTCTGGAGTAATAATGACTCCACAGGCATGTGTACCTGTATTTCTAACGGATCCTTCTAGAGCAATTGCTTGTTTTATTGTCTTTGCTGCAAGATCTGTTCCTTCGGCAATAGATTGTAATTCTCCAACATTTATTTTCTCTTCAGAACGTAATTCGGCAATTTTAGACTTGCTTTTTTTGTCGTCTCCAAAGATGTAATTTAGTTTAGTATTCGGAATTAATTTTGCAATTCTATCTGCATCAGGAAGTGGTAAATCTAAAACACGTGCCGTATCTCTAATAGATGATTTAGCAGCCATTGTTCCGTATGTTATAATTTGAGCAACATTGTTTGACCCATATTTGTTGATCACAAAATCAATTACTTTTTGTCTTCCTTCGTCATCAAAATCAATATCAATATCGGGAAGTGAAACACGATCAGGATTTAAGAAACGCTCAAAAAGCAAGTCGTATTTAATTGGGTCAATATTGGTGATCCATAAACAGTAAGCGACTACAGAACCTGCAGCAGATCCTCGACCAGGACCAACAGAAACATCCATTCTTCTTGCTTCTGCAATTAAATCCCAAACAATTAAAAAATATCCTGGATATCCAGTTTTTTCAATAATAGACAATTCAAAATCTAATCGTTCAATCGTATTTTGGTCTAGCTCTCCATATCTTTTTTTGGCACCTTCAAACGTTAGGTGTTTCAAATATGCGTTTTCACCTCTTACTCCACCATCAATAGCATCTTCTGTATGAACAAATTCTGAAGGGATGTCAAACTTTGGAAGTAAAACTTCTCGTGCTAGAGGATACGTTTCAATTTTATCAACAACCTCTTGAATATTTAGAATAGCCTCAGGTAAACTCTGAAATAACTCTTTCATTTCATCAGAGCTCTTGAAATAATATTCCTCATTCGGCAATCCATATCTAAAGCCTCTTCCCCGTCCTTTTGGTGTGTCAAATTTCTCGCCATCTTTTACACACAGTAATATATCATGAGGTGTTGCGTCTGCCTTGTCTATATAAAAAGTGTCGTTAGTTGCGACTAATTTAACAGTATGTTTTTTTGAAAACTGAACCAACGTTTCGTTGATGTGCCTTTCATTATCTTGTCCGTGATTTGTTATTTCTAAGTAAAAATCTTCACCAAAAGTATTTTTCCACCATACTAAAGCTTCTTCTGCTTGCGATTCTCCAATATTTAAAATTTTACTTGAAATTTCCCCATAAACATTCCCACTCAATACAATGATGTCTTCTTTGTATTGCTCTATAATGTCTTTATCAATTCTAGGAACATAGTAGAATCCTTTGGTGTGCGAAATAGATGACATTTTCGCCAAATTATGGTAGCCTTTTTTGTTTTTGGCAAGCAATACAATTTGATATCCATTATCCTTATGAGTTCTATCTAAATGATCTTCACATACATTAAACTGACTTCCAACAATTGGAGTAATCTTTTGTTTTGGTTCTTGACCTTCCTCAAGGCTTTCATTATGTTTTTCAACAGATTTATTATGGGCTAATATTTCTTTTACAAAATAAAATACTCCCATCATATTTCCAGTATCAGTAAGAGCAACTGCTGGCATTTTATGTTCTATTGTTGCGTTTACAATATCAGATATGCTTGCAGTAGATTGTAGAATTGAGAATTGTGAATGATTGTGTAAATGTGTAAAAGCAATATCATTTAATTGCTTTTTACCTTCTGATACTATTTTAGAAGGAATCTCAGTTTTAACTTCTGATTTTGCTTTTAGTTTTTGACTTTCCTTTTTTAAATTGATATGCTTCAATCCGATTAAGTCAATCTCTTTTGGATTTATTTTATTATACTTCTCAAAAAAGTCAGGAGTAACATCTAATTCTTCAGAAGTAAAAATCCTTTTTCTAATTAATTCTAGAAAACAACGAGTTGTTGCTTCAACATCGGCAGTTGCATTATGCGCTTCTCCGAAAGCACTGCCAAATAAGTGTTTGTGTAATTCTGTTAATGTTGGTAATTTAAATTTGCCTCCTCTTCCTCCAGGAAGTTCACATAATTTTGCAGTTTTTTCTGTACACGTATCTAATAATGGTAATGAATTAAGATTAGTTTCAACACCCATTCTATAAAACTCAGAACCCATAATATTTAAATCAAAACCTACGTTTTGACCAACTACAAATTTAGTTTTTGATAATGCGATATTAAATTTTTCTAAAACTTCATTGAGTTCAAATCCTTTTTCATCTGCTAACTGTGTAGATATTCCATGAATTTGTTCAGCATCATAAGGAATATTAAAACCTTCAGGTTTTATTAAATAGTCTTGACTTTCAACGATTTGTCCAAATTCATCATGCAATTGCCAAGCAATTTGTATACACCTTGGCCAATTGTCAGTATCGGTTATTGGTGCTTTCCATTTCTTAGGTAATCCAGTAGTTTCTGTGTCAAAAATTAAATACATATTCTATAAAAATTCAAGTGATAAAATTACCTATTTTCACCACTTTCTAGTCTTGAAAAAGAGGATTAGTTATTAACAAATTTAAGCCTTCATTATCAGTTGATTATAAATCATTTAAGTTTGGGTAAGCTTTTTGAAATTCAATCTAAAAAGCAGTGTTTATATATGATAATATTTTGTACATTTGCACCCTTAATAAATAATCAAGGTCGAGAACCTTAAAATTTTAAATTTATGTCAGTAAAAATTAGATTACAAAGACACGGTAAAAAAGGAAAACCATTTTATTGGATTGTTGCAGCAGATGCGCGTTCTAAAAGAGATGGTAAATTTTTAGAAAAATTAGGAACTTATAATCCTAATACGAATCCAGCAATCATAGACTTAGATGTTGATGGTTCAGTGAAATGGTTACAGAATGGAGCACAACCTACAGATACAGCAAGAGCGTTGTTATCTTACAAAGGTGCGTTATTGAAGTATCATTTAGCAGGAGGAGTTCGTAAAGGAGCATTTTCTGAAGAAGAAGCTGAAAAGAAATTTCAAGCATGGTTAGATGAGAAAGGTGGATTGGTAACTGCTAAAGTTGACGGTCTTGCAAAATCTAAAGCTGATGCGAAAGCAAAAGCATTTGAAGCTGAAAAAGAAGTTAATGAAAAGCGTAAAGCTGCTGTTGTAGAGGCTGAAGAGGCTTTGAAAGCTGAAGCTGCTGCTGTAGAAGCAGAAGCAAATGCTGTAGTTGAAGAAGTTGCTGAAGAAGTTGTTGCTGAACAAGCGGCTACTGAAGAGGCGTCTGAAGAGACTGCAGAGTAGTTTTTAGACATTCGATTATGCAAAAAGAAGATTGTTTTTATCTTGGTAAAATCGTTCGTAAACATAGTTTTAAAGGTGAAGTTGTTATCAAACTTGATACAGATGAACCTGAATTATACGAAAATATGGAATCAGTATTTGTACTTCACGGTATAAATCTGATTCCTTTTTTTATTGAAAAAAGTTTACTTCAAAAAGGAAATCAACTTAGAACAAAATTTGAAGGAGTAGATACTGAAAAAGATGCTGATGGGATCTTAAAATCTGGCGTTTATTTACCGCTTACTTTACTTCCAAAATTGACTGGAGCACAGTTTTATTATCACGAAATAATTGATTTTAAAATGGTTGATGTTAATTATGGTGAAGTTGGGTTTATCACTGGAATTAATGAGTCTACAGCGCAGCCATTATTTGAAGTTAATAAAAACGGAGTTGAGATTTTTATTCCGATGATTGATGACTTCATCAAAAAAATTGACAGAAAAAACAAGTCTGTTTTGGTAGAGACACCTGAAGGTTTGATTGATTTATATTTGTAATAATGCAACCTTTCCACTTTAAAGAATTTAGTGTAGCACATGATAAATGTGCAATGAAAATTGGTACAGATGCTGTTTTATTAGGCGCTTGGGCTGAATGTGAAAGTGCGAATTCAATTTTAGATATTGGTACAGGTACAGGTATTATTGCTCTACAAATGGCTCAACGCAGTTATGCAGAATTAATTGATGCTCTTGAAATTGAGGCTGATGCTTATGAACAAGCAGTAGATAATTTTGAACAGTCAATTTGGGGAGATAGATTGTTTTGCTACCATGCTTCTTTACAAGAATTTGTTTTAGAAATAGATGATACATATGATTTAGTCATTTCTAACCCACCATTCTACACATCAACATTTAATACGGATCAAATAGACGAGAAACGTTCAGTCGCTAGACATTCAGAATTTTTATCGTATAATGAATTATTAGTTTCTACGATTAGTTTACTTTCTGAAACTGGAAGTTGTGCGTTTGTAATTCCGTATGAAGAAGAGACTGCTTTTATTGAGTTGGCTAAAGAAAACAAACTACATATCAATAGAATAACAAGAGTTAAGGGAACTCCAGAAAAACAAATCAAACGTAGTCTATTACAATTTTCGTTTGCCAAAAAAGAGACAACAATAAATGAGTTGATTATTGAAACTCAACGCCATGTATATACACTAGAATATATTGAACTAGTAAAAGCTTTTTATTTAAAAATGTAAGTGTATTTTAGCCACCCACATTTTCAGAATTATAGCCTTCATACGTTACGCTCTTTTCTTTAAAAACAACTCCGTACTCTTCTAATTCTTTTAAAATAGGAGTATATATTCTCTTATCAATTGGCATTAAAACACCTGTATTTTTGATTTCACCATTCAATATTTTTAAAGCAGCAATAGCAACTGGCAACCCAACGGTTTTAGCCATAGCAGTATATGTTTGGTCATCACCAAGAACAACCATTTGTGATTCAATTTGATGCTGTTTTCCGTTTAGTTCATAGCCAAATTTATGATGCATTACAATCATATCTTTGTCGTGCTCTTCCAAAGTCCAACTGTCCATTAATATTTTTTGAAGTATTTGTGCTGGAGTAGCATTTTTTAAGCCAACTTTTTTTGAAAAATTGAATAAATCAAGTTCCATTAATTTATCCCAAATTACATCGTCTTGATCAATTTTTAAATAGTGGCGTAATTTTAATTCTACAGAATCATTTGGATTATATGCCAAGAAAGAGTTTGTGAATTCACGATAACTCATATTCTCTGTATTCTCCATTTGGTAATTATCTTCAGTCATTCCTAATTGAACGAAGATATTCCATGCTCTTGAAAATCCAACTCTTCTGATAGTACCTCTGTATAAAGTTGGAATATTATCAAGGCCATAGACACTTCGATATTTTAAAGAATCTCTATTTGCATATCCTTCAAATTTACCATAACCATCAATATTTAAAAACTCAGTTCTTCTAAATAGTTTTTGATAAGGAATGTATTTATAACTTCCTTCTTGAATAAATTGTGCAGCACCGCCTTGACCAGCAAGGACTACATTTCTTGGATTCCAAGTGAACTTGTAGTTCCATAAATTAGTGTCACTTTCAGGTGCAACTAATCCTCCTGTAAACGATTCAAACAATAACATTTTACCACCTTGATTATGAATTCGATCAATAACTTGCATTGCACTCATATGGTCAATTCCTGGATCTACACCTATTTCATTCATAAATGTTAAACCTTTTGCTTTTACATCAGCGTCTAAAGCCTTCATTTCTTCAGAGATATAAGAAGCAGTAACCATATTTTTACCAAATTCAACACAATCTTTTGCAACTTCAATATGAAATCTTGCTGGAAGCATAGAGATAACTATATCAGCATCTTTAACAGCAGCTCTTCTATCAATTTCGTTAAAAACATCTAAAGTTATTGCTTTAGCATTTGGATGATTGTTGATCTTTGATTCTGCAAATTCTTTATTAACATCTCCAACTGTAATTTGTAAATTTTCAGTGGTAGATTTATCTAATAAATATTTAATTAATGATGAAGAAGATCTTCCAGCACCAATCAAGAGTATATTTCTCATTTTTTT
>TARA_B110000091_G_scaffold76993_1_pt1 | contig 12510 bp, 8 predicted proteins | sample TARA_B110000091 | Tara Oceans TARA_B110000091 (sample SAMEA4397278) | marine metagenome | biome: Polar Biome; feature: [DCM] deep chlorophyll maximum layer (ENVO:01000326); material: water (ENVO:00002006), including particulate matter (ENVO:01000060) such as... | depth 35 m
TATGGTGAATCTGTTCCACTAACGTCATGATGATCTCTTCCTAAAACTATGGGCCCAATATGTCCAGTAGCAACTGCATTATTAAAAGCCTCAGCAATCTTTGAACGTCCTTCGGCATCAGCATATAAAATTCGTGCTTGAGAGCCTACAACCATTTTATTTTTCTTGGCATCTTTGATCCAAGTAATATTATCTTGCATTTGCAACTGAATTTCTTCAGGTGAACTTTCCATAATCTCTTGGAGAACATTCATTGCAATTTCATCTGTTTTATCTAAATCTTCTGAATTTCCAGAAGCACACACCCAGCGAAATGGTCCAAAACCATAATCAAAACACATAGGTCCTAAAATATCCTGAACGTAAGAAGGGTATTTAAAATCAATTCCATTTTCTGCCATCACATCTGCTCCTGCTCTTGAGGATTCTAACAGAAAAGCATTTCCATAATCAAAGAAATAAGTTCCTTTTTTAGTGTGTTTATTTACTGCTGCTGCGTGACGCCTTAGTGTTTCTTGAACTTTTTCTTTAAAAACATCTGGTTCTTCGCGAATCAATCGATTTGATTCTTCATAAGAAACACCTAAAGGATAATAGCCTCCAGTCCAAGGAATATGCAATGATGTTTGATCAGAACCAACATGAATAAAAATATCTTCTTTATCAAAACGCTCCCAAACATCTACTATATTTCCAATAAATGCTATTGAAACCACTTCATTGTTTTGTTGTGCTGTATTAACTCTAGTCACTAATTCATCCATTTGATCAATCAAAACATCAACCCAACCTTGTTCATATCGTTTAGTTGCTGCTTTAGAATTCACTTCAGCACAAATAGTGATACAACCCGCAATATTACCTGCTTTTGGTTGCGCCCCACTCATTCCACCTAAACCTGCAGTCAAAAATATTTTTCCGGATGAAGATTCATTCTTAGCTAATATTTTCCTAAACGCATTCATTAAAGTTATAGTGGTTCCGTGAACTATCCCTTGAGGCCCAATATACATAAATGAACCAGCAGTCATTTGACCGTACTGTGAGACACCTAATGCATTAAACTTCTCCCAATCATCTGGTTTTGAATAATTTGGAATCACCATTCCGTTTGTTACTACAACTCTTGGAGCCTCTTTAGATGATGGAAATATCCCTAAAGGATGTCCGGAATACAAGTGTAATGTTTGTTCATCTGTCATTAGAGATAGATAGTGCATTACTAATAAATATTGAGCCCAATTTTGAAATACTGCTCCATTACCTCCATATGTTATTAATTCTTCAGGATGTTGCGCAACTGCTGGATCCAAATTATTTTGAATCATCAACATAATTGCTGCGGCTTGTTTTGTTTTAGCAGGATAATCGCTTATTGGACGTGCATAAATTTTATATTCTGGCTTGAATCGGTACATGTAAATACGTCCATATTCTTTTAACTCAACAATAAATTCTTGCGCTAATTCTGCATGCCAACTTTCAGGAAAATAACGCAATGCATTTCTTATCGCAAGTTGTTTTTCTTCTTTTGATAAAATATCTTTTCGCTTTGGCGCTCTATTACTATTTTTAGGATAGTTTCTTTTTGACGGAAGTTGACTTGGGATACCTTGACTTATAAGCTCTTGAAATGTCATAATTAATTTACAATAAATTCTTGATTTCTTACCATTTTTATCAGTGCATTGATATCATCTTTAAGCACTCTATCATCTTCTAATTTCGTAACTTTTTTTCTTATTATCGCAAAATTATCTTCAATGACGGATGAAAAAGTATTAGGTCTTCTAAACTCTAATGCTTGTGCTCCATACATTAATTCTATTGCAATAATTTTCTCTAAGTTTCCAATAATTTGATTGAACTGTCTTCCTGAAATACTTCCCATTGACACATGATCTTCTTGACCTAATGAAGTTGGAATACTATCTGCTGATGGAGGGAAACAAAGTGATTTGTTTTCAGTAACTAACGCTGCAGTTGTATATTGAGGAATCATAAAGCCTGAGTTTAATCCTCCAGCAGCTGTAAGTAATCTAGGAAGGCCATACTTACCTTCTAACAACAAATAACATCTTCTATCTGCTATATTTCCTAGTTCAGAAACAGCAATAGAAGCATAGTCTAAAGCCATTGCAAGTGGTTGTCCATGAAAATTACCTCCAGAAATAGCTTCTGTATCACTCAAAATAATTGGATTATCTGTAACAGAGTTCATTTCTATATCTGCCAATTCATTTAAATGCATTATTGCATTTCTAGAAGCTCCATGTACTTGAGGCATGCACCGAATTGAATATGGATCTTGTACCCTCTCACACTCTAAATGATTTTGTAAATTTTGAGAATCCTTTAAGAGCATTCTTATTCTTTCTGCAACCTTAATATTTCCCTTAAACGGTCTAACAAGGTGTAATTCCTCTCTAAATGGCGAAGCACTTCCTTGGAAACCTTCTAAACTCATTGTACCAGAAACATCAACTAAATCTAATAAATAATTCATTTTCTGAAGTCCAATAATTGCATGAGCCAAAATAAATTGTGTTCCATTTATCAATCCTAAACCTTCTTTGGCTTCTAACTTTAATGGTTTTAAATTGTATTTCTGAAGCACTTCTTTTGATGGTACAATCACATCATTGATAAAGAATTCACCTTCACCTAATAAAGGTAAAAATAAATGTGCCAAAGGCGCTAAATCTCCAGAAGCTCCAACTGAACCTTGTTCTGGAACCACTGGCAAAAGATCATTATCAATAAAAAAAAGTATTCTTTCAATCAGTTCTAATCGAACTCCAGAGAACCCTTGACAAAGTGCATGAACTTTACAAATCATCATTATTTTAGACAACTTCTTATCAATCGGATTTCCAACTCCAACAGCATGAGTAATCAATAAATTTTCTTGTAATTTACTAGTTTGTTCAGGAGTAATTTGAACATCACATAGCGGCCCAAAGCCAGTATTTATACCATAAACTGCTTTATCTGAAGCAGCCATGATTTCAACTTTTTTTCTACAAACTTTAACTTTATCTTGAGCTTGAGTATCAACAATGGCCATTTCAGTGCCATTAGCAATTGCTATGGCAACAGCGACAGTTAAATGATCTATTCCGTATTTAAACATTCGGCTATATTTTTACTCAACAAAGTTATTATAATTTTAATGCCACGCAAGACATCTAATAACAGAATTCAATAGTAAATAATATATACCTAAAAAGTTTGTGGAATTTAAATAATAGTACTTTGTCCTAAATGGATGTTTTGAAAGTTTAAGTTTGTATCTTCTTGATTTTGAATGTAATCAGAAATAAAATCTCCAACAGTTGAGGTTGAAGAAGGTTTTTCTGAATTAATATCTACCGTTGTAATTCTTAATTCTAAAGACTTTTCTGCTGCATTTTCTACCGCTTTTGATTCTTCAACCAAACCCAAATGATTTAACAACATCGCTACAGATAAGATAGACGCTAAAGGGTTTGCTATTCCTTTTCCTTTCGCTTGAGGGTATGAGCCATGAATAGGCTCGAATAATGCATTTTCTTTTCCTACTGATGCAGATGCTAACAAACCTATTGAACCACCAATTACACTTGCTTCATCAGAAATAATATCGCCAAACAAATTTTCCGTTAAGATTACATCAAACTGTCTTGGGTTTAAAATTATTTGCATTGCAGCATTATCTACAAATAAGAAATCTAATGCAACATCAGGATATGTTTTTGCCAATTCTGTTACGGTCTTTCTCCACAATCTAGAGGTCTCTAAAACATTTGCTTTATCTACTAATGTTAATTTTTTTCTTCTTTTTTGGGCTTCTTGGAAAGCTAGGTGTGAAATGCGTTCTATTTCTTCAACAGAATAAGAACAGCCATCAAAAGCACTTTGACCATCATCACTTAGTTCTTTAATTCCAAAATATATCCCTCCTGTTAATTCACGAAAAATTGAAATATCAGTTCCTTCAATTATTTCCTTCTTTAATGGAGATTTTTCGATTAATTGCTCATATGCTTTAACTGGACGCACGTTACAAAACAATCCTAATTCTTTTCTCAAACGAAGTAATCCTTGCTCAGGACGAACCTTCGCAGAAGGATCATTATCATATTTAGGATCGCCTATAGCACCAAATAATATTGCATCTGACTCTTTACAAATCTCAAGCGTTTTCTCTGGCAATGGATTTCCTGTTTTATCAATTGCACAAGCACCCATCAACCCTTCAGTAAAAATAAAAGAATGATCGTAAACATAACTTACTGCATTTAAAACTTTCTTTGCTTGTTCTATTACTTCTGGTCCAATTCCATCTCCTGGAATAACTGCTATATTGTATTTCATTATTTAGTTATTTTGAGCTTCAAAAGCAGTTATTTTATCTTTTTTACTGATTAAAAAATCAATATCGTCATAGCCATTTAATAAGCATACTTTTTTATAAGCGTCAATATCGAAAGACTCACTTCCTATTACTGTTATTAACTCTTGTTTTTCTAAATCTACTGATAATTTAGTTTCAGGGCTTTTTTCAACCTCACTCAATAGTCGTTTTAAAAATTCAGGTGAAACTTGAATTGGTAACAGACCATTATTTAAGGCATTTCCTTTAAAAATATCAGCAAAAAAACTACTTACAATAACTTTAAACCCATATCCAACAAGTGCCCATGCGGCATGTTCTCTACTAGAACCACAGCCAAAATTATCGCCCGCAACTAAAACACTTCCTTTATATTCCGAATTATTTAAAGCGAATTTTTCATTTATGCTTCCATCTTTATTATATCTCCAGTCTCTAAAAACATTATCTCCAAACCCTAATTTGTCTGTCGCTTTTAAGAAACGAGCAGGAATTATTTGATCTGTATCTATATTTTCTATTGAAACTGGAACAGCGGTATCTGTTAATTTTAAAAACTTTTCCATTTTAGTTTAACTGTTTAGTAATGTCAATTATTTTCCCTTCAATTGCAGCAGCAGCAGCCATTAATGGACTTGCTAATATTGTTCTTGAACCTTGACCTTGTCTTCCTTCAAAATTTCTATTAGATGTAGAAATACAATATTCTCCTTCTGGTATTTTATCATCATTCATTGCTAAACAAGCAGAACATCCTGGTTGACGTAATACAAAACCTGCATTTTCAAAAATAGCCTGCAATCCTTCTTCTTGTATCTGTTTCGCAACTTTTTGTGATCCAGGAACTAACCAAGCGTTCACATTTGTTGCTTTTTGTTTTCCTTTCACATAGCCTGCAACAATTCTAAAATCTTCTATTCTAGAATTTGTACAACTTCCAATAAAGACATAGTTTATTGATATATCTATTAAACTTTCTCCTTTAGAGAAGTTCATATATTTTAATGATTTCTCAAATGAATCATCATTCAACTCAGGAATCCTTTCAGAAATTTTCATTCCCATTCCAGGGTTTGTTCCATAGGTTAGCATTGGCTCAATATCTTCGGCATCAAAAAAGTATTCTTTATCAAATTGAGCGTCTTTGTCAGTTGGCAATGTTTTCCAATACGCAACTTTCTTATCAAATTCAGAACCTTTAGGAGCAAACTCTTTCCCTTTTACATATTCAAAAGTTGTTTCATCTGGTGCAATCATACCGCCTCTTGCTCCCATCTCTATACTCATATTACAAACCGTCATTCTCCCCTCCATAGACATCTCTTCAAATACATTTCCTGCATATTCACAAAAATATCCTGTACCTGAATTAGTCCCTAATTTAGCAATGATGTATAAAATTACATCCTTTGGTAAAACGCCGTTTTTTAATTTTCCATTAACAGAAACTCGTAAACTTTTTGGTTTTTGTAATAACAAACATTGACTTGCAAATACTTGTGCAACTTGGCTTGTTCCTATTCCAAAAGCAATAGTACCGAAAGCGCCATGAGTAGACGTATGAGAATCACCACAAACCACTGTCATTCCAGGTTGTGTAAAACCTAGTTCGGGAGCTATAACGTGAACAATTCCATTGTTCTCATGTCCTAAACCATATAGTGTAATATTATTCTTTTCACAATTCTCAGTCAATTGCCTCAACTGATTCCTTGATAACACATCCTTGATAGGTAAGTGTTGATTTTCTGTTGGTGTATTATGATCTGCAGTTGCAATAATTTTATCCGGTCTCGCAATAGTAATATTACGCTCTTCTAATTCATTAAATGCCTGTGGACTTGTAACCTCGTGTATTAAATGTTTATCTATATATAAAACTTGCGGACCATCTTTAATTACATCTACAACATGTGCATCCCAAACCTTATCAAATAATGTTTTTCTCATTATGCCATTAAAATTTTTGAAAATTTATTTACATCTTTCATTATAAAATGTATTTCTTCATCCTTCACTTCTTTCATTTTATCAGCATAATTTAAGAATAAATCATATGCTTTATCTAATTGGATTTTAGTCAATTCATATCCTATATTCTTGGCTCTATATGCTAAGGCTGCTCTACCACTTCTTGCAGTCAAAACTATTGAACTTTCACTAACTCCAACATCTGCAGGATTCATAATTTCATATGTTTCACGATTTTTTATCACTCCATCTTGATGAATTCCAGAACTATGTGCAAAAGCATTTGCGCCAACAATTGCTTTATTAGGCTGTACCGGCATTCCCATACTTTCTCTCACCATTATACTAGTATCGTACAATAATTTTGTGTTAATATCAGTCTCAAGATTTAAATACGGATGTTGCTTTAACACCATTACAACTTCTTCTAATGCTGTGTTTCCAGCACGCTCTCCAATACCATTGATTGTACATTCTATTTGACGTGCTCCATTCATAACACCTGCAATAGAGTTTGCAGTTGCCATTCCTAAATCATTATGACAATGGCAAGAAAGGATAACATTCTCAATTCCTTTTACATTTTCACGAAGGTATTTCATTTTCGCACCATATTCTTCTGGCAAACAATATCCTGTAGTATCTGGAATATTTAAAACTGTTGCGCCAGATTTAATTACTTCTTCACAAACTTTGGCTAAAAACGCATTATCTGTTCTTCCTGCATCTTCAGCATAGAACTCAACATCATCAACAAAATTCTTTGCTAATAAAACGGCTTCTTTTGCTCTTTTAATGACTTCGTCTTGCGAAGAGTTAAATTTATATTTTATATGAGAATCACTCGTTCCAATTCCTGTATGAATTCTAGGTCTCTTTGCAAATTTTAAAGCTGCTGCTGCTACTTCTATATCATTTTTCACAGCTCTGGTCAAACCACAAACGATAGCATTTTTAATAATTTTAGAAATCTCTGTAACCGAATTAAAATCTCCAGGACTTGAAACAGGAAAGCCAGCTTCTATAACATTAACTCCCAATAAATCTAATCGTTCTGCAATGATTAATTTTTGACCAGTATCTAGTTTACATCCTGGAACTTGCTCTCCATCTCTTAGCGTAGTATCAAAAATTTGAACTTTCTCGTTTGGCATATATAAAAATGATTGTATAAATATAAAACAAATGTATATATTGGCTGTTCAAATAAAGGAATATTCACTTAATCCTTTACGATGTTTAAAATCTATTATTGAAATTTAAAGTGTTGAAAATCATTTACTTATGAATAAATCCATTACAGCATTCAACCAACTAAACGATTCTCTTTTTGTTTTAATTAAGTCATTGACAAAATCTGAAAAACGTCAATTTAACTTATATGTTGGTAGATTAGGTGGGAATATTGATGCGAAATTCTTCTCTTTATTCAAGTTTCTAGACAAACAAAAAACATATAATGAGAAAGCAATTTTATCTAATGGTATTGTAAGTAAGCAACAGTTGTCAAATTTAAAAGCACATTTATACAAACAAATATTAATCAGTTTACGATTAAACCCTGCACATCAAAATATAAGAATTCAGATTAGAGAGCAATTAGATTTTGCAACCGTACTTTATCAAAAAGGACTGTATAAACAAAGTTTAAAATTATTAGATAAAGCAAAGAACATTGCGATTGAAAATGAAGAAAAAAATGTTGCATATGAAATAGTAGAATTAGAAAAAGTAATTGAAAGCCAATATATAACAAGGAGTATAAGCACTAGAGCAGATGAATTAACTATACAAGCCAAAGAGCTCAGTCAATTAAATGTAATTGCGAGTAAACTATCAAATTTATCTCTGCAATTATATGGAGCATTGCTTAAAACTGGCTATGCTAGAAATGATGAAGAATTACAAAAAGTAGATTCATATTTTAATTCAAGAATTCCTAAATACAAGTTTAATGACTTAGGTTTTAGAGAAAAATTATGGTTATATAAAGCACATTTATGGCAAAGTATTATAACACAAAATTTCTTGCAGAGTTATAAATATTCTAATAAATGGGTAGAACTGTTTAAAAACAATCCAAAAAACATCATTATACATCCAGTATTTTATCTAAAGGGTAAAAACTACTTATTAGAAAGCTTGTTTTTTGTAAAGCATGTTATAAAATTTAAAGCGGTTTTAAATTCTTTTGAAAAAGAGATAGAATTAAAAAAAATTCCTAAAAACACAAATACCGAAATACTTATTTTTCAATATTTATACGCTAATAAATTACACTTACATTTTTTGGAAGGCAATTTTTCTGAAGGAGAATATTTAGTAGAAATTATAGACAAGAAAATTATAGAATATCAGAATAGATTAGACAACCATCATATTGTAGTTCTTTATTATAAAATAGCTTGTTTGTATTTTGGAATGGGTAAAAATAATGAATGTATTAATTACTTGAATAAAATCATCAATTCAAAAAATCTTCATGTTGCAGAAGATTTACAGTGTTTCGCTAGAGTTTTAAGTCTTATTGCACATTATGAATGTGGCCTTGACTATAATCTAGAGCAGCAATTAAAAGATACATATCGTTATCTATTAAAAATGGAAAATCTTCAAAAAGTACAAACGGTATTTTTAGAATCTATTAAGACGCTAAGTGATGTATACCCTCACGAAATTAAAAAAGAATTCAAAAAAATTCACGCAAAGTTAAAAGTTTTTGAAGATCACCCTTATGAAAAAAGAGCTTTTTTATATCTAGATATTCTTTCTTGGTTAGAAAGTAAAATAGATAACAAGCCTATTGCAAAGATAATTAAAGAAAAGTCTAAAAGACTTTTCTAAATCATATTTAAATTAATCACCTCTTGATTTGTCAAAGGTCTGTAATGACTTCTTGGCAAGTTTTTCTTTGTAAGACCTGCAAAAACAACCCTATCTAGTTTTACAACAGCATATCCAAAGTGTTCGAAAATCTTACGTACAATTCTATTTCTACCTGAATGAATTTCAATTCCAATTTCTGTTTTTGGCTGACCATCTACATAAGAAATAGCATCTACAAAGACCATTTTACCTTCTAAAACAAAATTTGCAGCTATTATTTGCAAATGCTTTATATCCAACTTCTTATCAAGTGAAGCATGGTATAATTTCTTTACATTATGCTTTGGATGCGTTAATTTTTTCGCCAATTCTCCATCATTAGTAAACAACAATAAACCAGTTGTGTTTCGATCCAATCTTCCAACAGGATAAATACGCTCTTTCGTTGCATTACTAATAATATCCATCACAGTTTTACGACCCCTATCGTCTTCCATTGTAGTGATACAATTTTTTGGCTTGTTCATTAATACGTAGCGCTTAGTCTCCATTGATAATGGCTGACCATCAAAGCGAACAACATCATCTGTCTGAACTTTGTAACCCATTTCTGTGATTGTTTTACCATTCACACTAGCATTACCAGCCGCAATGTATACATCTGCTTCTCTACGAGAACAAACACCTGCATTTGCTATGTATTTGTTTAAACGAACTCCATCTGCAACATTCTCTTTCTTAGGAGTTGTGCTAGGTTTCTTTTTAAAAGTTTTAATGTTTTGAGGATTAACACGAAAATTTTTAGTTTTCATGTTTGGATAATCCTTCTTTTTAGAAGTTTCTTTTTTCTCTTTTTTAGCGTGTCGTCCTCGCGACGAGTTTTCTTTTGCGGCCATTATAAAAAATTTTGTGCAAAGATAGAACTTTAATAACTATAAATTATATTCGTTTTAAGAAATAAAATCAAGGTCCTCTTTTGGAAATACAATTTTCACGCTAGACCCTTTACCCAAAACACTTTCAAATGAAATAAACCCTTTATGTTTTTGAATGATTTTCTCTGCTATTGTTAAACCCAATCCAACGCATTTTTCTTTGTCAACTGAATACGTACTTATCACATAGTATTCTTTAAAAACATTTGTTAAATCATCAGTTCCAACTCCAATTCCTTCATCAGCAATTACAATTTCAACATTACCTTTAGATTCTCCAACAGAAATGACAATCGTTGTGTTTTCAAATGAAAATCGAAGAGCATTACTAATTATATTAGAAAGAGCTATCGTCAACTTTTCATGGTCAATTAAAAGCATTGATTTTTCAACTTGAAAATCTCGTTTTATAGATATCTTATATTTTAATGCAACCTCATCAAACTTGTTTATAACCTGATTTAATAATTCAACCACATTTAGTTTTTTAAACAAAAACGAAACGTTTGGAGACGTTATACTTGAAAACTTCGCAGTTTGATTTAGAAAATGAATTGAAAAGTCAGCTGCATTTTTAATAATCGCAACATGCTTTTGAAGTTTATCCGCATCATAAACTTCAATATCTTCTATAATCATATCAGAAAAAGAGTAAATAATACCTAAGGGATTTTTTAAATTATGGTTTAATTTTCGCATCCGTTTTTCTTGGGATTGAATAACGGAATTGATTTCATCGCTTTTAGCTTTCAATTGAAAGTTTTGTTCAAGAATTTTATTCTCTAACTGCTCGATGTACTTCTCTAAAGTATTTTGGGTTTTATTCATAACAAAAAACCATAAATATATACATATATTTTGTTACAATATTAACATTACATTAATATATCAAAAAATGCGATGTGTTACTTATTAATTTCTCAACTACAACCATTAATATAAAACTGATGCAATAGCGGTTATTAAGTATTTTAGATTTATATATTTTTAGCCATATTAAGTCTATTAACCATAATTTCTTTTTTTGGATAATAATATTTTAAACATAAACTTTAGTTTAATTTTTTATTACTTTTTCACTATATTTGTTAGACAAAATATTGAAATGGCAGAAGTAGATCTTAAAAAAATATCCAATCTTACTTTTGAAGGGATACTAATTCATAAAAATGGTATAGCCATAGATTTTAATCTACCCTTTTTAAAACTTTTTGGATATAAACGAGAAGAACTATTGGGGAAAAATATGCCGCAGCTTATTACTCCAAAAAAACACCACAAAGCTATTTACAAGAGTATTAAGAACAACTACTCACAACCTTTTGAAATAGAAGGGGTTAAAAAAGACGGTTCTGTATTTCCACTAAAAATTGAAGCAAGAACAATTGACAAAAAAGGTGATAAAACCCTTAGGGTTACTTCTTTTAGAGATATTACAGTTCGAAAAAAGGCAGAAAAAGAAAAGGAAAAACGAGCAGTAGAGTTAAAAAATATCAATAAAGAACTTATCAGTCAAAACAAAGAAAATGAAAGACTTTATGCAACTATTGAAGAAAATGAAAAAAAGTTTAGTGACCTTTTTGAGAAATCTGGAGCGGCCATATTTATATTCGAAAATGGAGTTCCTCTTGATTGTAACCAAGCAGCCTTGGATCTCTTTCAATTTAAAACAAAAAAAGATGCTCTAAAAATTCATCCTTCTGAAATATCTCCAGAATTTCAACCTAACGGACAATCCTCAGAAGAAAAGAGAGAAGAGATGCTGAAAATTGTTTTAAAAAATAAAACACATCGATTTGAATGGACACATCTAAAAAGTAATGGCGAAAAATTTCCTGCCGAAATAATCTTAACAACTACTAATTATAAACCTAATGATATAACTGTTTATGTTGAAGTAAGAGACGTTACAGATCTAAAAAAAAAGGAAAAAGAAATTGTAAAAGCCAAAAAAAAAGTTGAAAAAAGCGAGAAATATCTCCATAATATCATCAATAATATGGGAGATGCTGTTTGTGTAAAAAATAATCAAAGGAAGGTTATATTAGCTAATAATGCTTTTTATGAAATATTTGAAATCTCTAAAGAGGATATAATTGGTAAATTACATTCACAAAATACTACTCCAAAAGAACTGAAAAGATTTGTTATGATTGACAAACAAGTACTATCTGATGGAAAAGAGAGTGTTTCAGAAGAACGTCTAATCACCAGAGATAATAAAGTAATAACAATCTCTACAAGGAAGACGAGATTTATAGGTGATTACGGTAAAAAATATCTTATCGGTGTAACGCGTGACATTTCCCAGACAAGGTTGGTCGAGAATGAATTAATTTTATCTAAAGAGAACGCTGAGGAGAGTGATCGGTTAAAAACAGAATTTTTAAATAATATGTCTCA
>TARA_B110000091_G_scaffold45011_1_pt1 | contig 12226 bp, 10 predicted proteins | sample TARA_B110000091 | Tara Oceans TARA_B110000091 (sample SAMEA4397278) | marine metagenome | biome: Polar Biome; feature: [DCM] deep chlorophyll maximum layer (ENVO:01000326); material: water (ENVO:00002006), including particulate matter (ENVO:01000060) such as... | depth 35 m
CTGATTTTTAGATGATTATACATTGTCATAGATATTTCCTATGTAGTAATTATTTCATGCTTTTAACAGAAATTTCTTCAATTTCTTAATGTGCGGTTCTCTCGAAATCAAGAAGCTGTCAAGGCTCGCATATGTATCACCTACAGCTCCCTCCTACGCCACATGCTTACCCAGCTCTAAGCGGAGAGATCGAACTTCATGCTGCAACGCATCTAAACGGTTAATCACATCAGTGTCTCCTACTGCTTGTTTCGTTAGATCAAGCTGGATGACGCCCTCAACTCGCCAAACCTCTAGAACCTCATCGCTATGTATGCGGTAGGGCTCGTACATAAGGTTGTCTGAAACCAGCTCGAAATCTGAAGATTCTAGTATATGGTTGTACCCGCGCTTAAATACTACGCCTTGGTCTTGGGTTAAGAAAACGTAAAGCTCTCCAGATTTGACATGCTGCCAATTTTGCACATAGCTAGCAATGACATAGGACCCCGGAAGGACGGGAAGCATGCTGTCTCCTTGGATTTGGAAAACACGGCGTGTACTTTCTTGAGAAAACTCGGGCAGAGGAAGGGAAAACTGCGGCAAAGCCTCAATGAAGTCCAAGTCGCCATAGCCACCAAGGTAGCCCGCGGCAGCCTTGACGGGGACCACTGAAATGCGCTCTTTTCCACTGGCCTTATCTGTCGCTACTGTGAGTACACGAAGTTTGCTCCCTTTGGTTCGGGTTTCATCCGTTTGATTTGATTTAGCTTCAGATATTGGATCTGAAAGCAACTGATCTAAGCTGATATTCAGGGTCTGCGCAATGAGAATTAACATGTCGATTTTTGGTTCTGCGCGACCCTCTTCGTAGGCTCCAACCAGGGATCGCTTGATACCCACGCGCTCAGCAAACTGAACCTGAGTCCAGGATTTATCTTTGCGAAGGGTTTTTAAATTATGTGAGAAATACATGGCAATGCTAATTATATTAGATTGCTAATGTAGTTAGTATTTACGAAATATGCAAATGCTTATCAAGTTACTCAAGATCTTGCGATAGGCATGTCAACAATTGCGTGACCAGCTAACCAGCCGGTAGTCCATGCAGCTTGAAAATTGAAGCCACCTGTCACAGCATCGATATCTAAGACCTCTCCTGCAAAAAAGAGTCCCGGCACCAATCGGCTTTCCATACGGCGAAAATCTACCTCAGAGAGGTCTACGCCGCCTGCAGTGACAAATTCCTCCTTGAAGGTGTTCTTCCCTACGACCTTGAATTCCGATTCAGATAAGGTGCCAACAAGTCGACGGATCATGGGCTTGCTTAAATCAGACCAATTAGCTGTTGGTGGAACCTTTGCATAATCACAAAAGGCCTTCCATAGCCTTAAGGGTAAGCCAAATAGGGCATTAGATGCGACGCGTTTGCGGTTGGTTTGCGGGAGCTTTCTGTAGGTATTTAGCTCCTCAAGCAAGGATTCTTGTGTGAATTCCGGCAGCCAATCAATGAATAGGGTGAATTGATGGTCAGATTCTGCCATCCATCGTGCCCCAAAGGCAGAGAGCTTCAGCACTGCTGGACCACTCAAGCCCACATGCGTTATCAGCAAGGGCCCTTCGGCTTCCAGTCCAGCAACAGGAACGGTTAGTCGAACTTGCGACAGGGAAATGCCTGCCAGATCTTTGATGCGTGAGTCACGCAGCTGAAAGGTGAACAGCGATGGAACAGGTTTGACAATGTGATGACCAAGCTTAGCTATGATAGCCCACATGCGTTTGCTACTCCCCACTGCCATGAGCACATTGTCATAATGTACCACTTCATCACTATCAAGCGTTAGGTTAAAGCCGCCATCAGGATCAGACACCAAGTCCTTGATTCCTGATTTTGTTGACAAAGTAGCGCCAGCTCGTTGAGCGAAATCCAACAAGCAGTCTACAATGGTCTCAGACGAATTAGACACAGGGAAAACTCGATTATCAGCCTCAACAGTCAATGACACCCCTCTGTCTTCAAACCACTCCATGGTGTCACCTGTGCAAAATTTATGAAAAGGACCCAACAGCTCTTGACTTCCCCGAGGGTAATGGTCAATCAACTCGCGGGGATCAAAACAAGCATGGGTCACGTTACACCTGCCACCACCGCTAATTCGGACCTTTGCTAAGGGCGATTGAGATTTTTCAAAAATATCAACCTGCGCTTGCGAAGAAGACTCTGCAGCGCAGATGGCTGCAAAAACGCCTGATGCACCCCCGCCAATAACGGCAACTTTCACGTTTTGACCCATAACATAAAGGTACAAAACCAGATTCAGTCAATCCTTCCCCTTGCCAGAGATCCGCCTGAACTGAATTCGGCCCTTTTTAACGATTCGGTATTGCACATCATAGATGTTTTTAACCAAATTGCCTTTATCATTAACATAAGATGACGTATGGTACTCCTCAGTGAACCCATACAAGGTCAATTCCTCAAGAACTGCTTGATTGTGACCGCTGTCAATCATTTCACTGAGAACCGTATAGTTCAATCGAAGGTTTCTATGGACGGGGCGTGCCACCCTGCTGGCATTACTGTTTCGCTTATTATGGTAGCTGTTTCTACAGCCATCATCGCAAAACTTCTTATCAGAGCGTCCAAGTAATCTGGCGCCACACTGCATGCAATCTTCATGTATCATGTCATTGGTTTTAATAATCATGTGGCGAAGCTAAATACTAGGAAAGATTGCATTCGGTACAAATGTTTAAAAACACTTGGTCGATCAATCACCGACAGACTTAATCACTTTGAGACGACTATCTCGATTTTTCAGTCAAGTTATTTGCCCTGTTTAATCAATCTTAAAATCAAGAAAGCATGTCAAACATGAAAAATCGCATCACCCTCATTGGTCGACTGGGCCAAGATCCAGAGCTCAAGGTCTTTGAGAACGGCAATCAAATGGCTAAATACGCCTTAGCTACCAATGAAGTCTACAAAAGCTCGGATGGCAACAAGCATGAAGACACCCAATGGCATCAAATCATCGCCTGGGGCAAACTGGCCGAGCTGAGTGAGCGCTACCTTAGGAAAGGGGACCTCTGCGCCTTAGAAGGTAAAGTCATCTACCGAAGCTTTGAGAACGACACCAATGAGAAGATGTACTTCACTGAAGTTGTGGTACACGACCTGCAATTCCTCACGCCTAAGTCAAGCAAGGAATCTACGGTTAACTGATCTGCTGAGCCGACCGCTCATCAAAGACCTCCCCTGGCATCAGCCTGGGGAGGTGTGATGACCAATGGCGCCAAGCAGGGCCTTGCTGAGCATCACCCTTCAAAACCCGCCACTCTGTATGCAACCTGCCCTGCCGCAGGATCTCTTGGTGTGCCAGTGTGCATGATTGGCCATTTCCCACCTGAACACTGGCATCCCTTGCATCATCAATATTCATAGGCAATGCCAAATAGTCGTCAGGGGGATTTTGAAATATCTCCTCCCACGAAGTGCTGTCAATATTGACAAGCAACAAGGCAAGCGCCTGAGCTGTTTCCCCTCGTGTCCAATCACTCAGGGTGATACCAGTCTCTAAGGTGATGGTTGGTGCATGGCTTTGCCATAAGTCACCAAAAGCATTAGGGTAATGGCTGTCATTGAAGCGAGCCAGTCCCCAACGGGGATGCTGTTGAGAAATCCGATTGGCCATCCACGACGCAACCTTTGATGCTTCGAGGTCAAATCCTCCTTCATGTTTAGGATTGCTGCATGGTGCGAGCAATGAAAAAGTAGCGGGTCTGTCACTGCCTATGCCGCGAAAGCAACTGCGCTGATCATGAAGATTAAGGACCAGCTTTGGCTGAATGCGAGGCATCAACGAGAGCAAAGCTTGACCTTCCTTGGTCTCAGACCGGATGGCATCGCGATTCACATCCTTGCCGTTATGGTTCAAGCGCGTAAAGGCATCGGCGCCATCGGGATTGAGGACGGGAACGATGCACCATGATTTATGGCCGAATTGTGGCTGCTGTATCAATGCTGTCAATGCTTCAGCTCCAGTGGTTTCATTGCCATGCATCAGTGACCAAGCAAGGACTTCACATTGATCAAGCGGCGTTTGATGGAAGGCAATGATAGCCTGACCCAGCTCACTGTGCCCAATGACACTTTGCTGCCAATGTGGCAGAAGAGATTGCCAAAGTTTTACACGACGTGCTGAAGACAAGTAGTTCATGTGGTAAATTTAACCCGCTTCAAACCATTGACCATTATGCAAAAGTTTTTCTTTATCCCCCTACTCCTCGGCCTCTCCTTTGCACTCCATTCTCAAAGCATGCGATTTGGCATAGGTAGTTGTGCAGCAGGGGGAGACGGCAACAATGATGACATATTCCAAACCCTAGAGAAAGAGAAACTAGACCATTTTCTATGGTTAGGTGACAACGCCTACTACACGAAAAAGGATTGGAAAAACGAAGAAAGCATGGTTGCCGCGATGCAACAGCGACACGCCTCTCCGTTATTGGCATCCTTCCTTCGATCCACGCCACAGTTGGCCATTTGGGATGACCATGACTTTGGTCCCAATGATTCGGATAGCAGTTTTGCTCAAGCTGCAGCCAGCGCAGGGGTGTTTGATAAGACATGGCCAGACAACCCAACGGACCTGGCAACCAACGGTGACCTTCGCTGGGATTTACGCATGGGGTCAGTTTTATTCGTAGGCCTGGATAACCGAACCCATAGAGGACCCAAGGGCACACAAATACTTGGCAAGGGTCAATTGCAGTACCTGCGTGACCTGCTCGACACACATCGCGATGCAGCCTGGGTGTTTATCGCTGTTGGCTCTCAGGTTCTCAACGAAGCTGAAGTATTTGAGAATTACAGCCGATTCCCTGAACGCGAAACCTTTCTCTCAATTTGCGAAGATCACACCGCCCAGGTAGTCTTCCTTACGGGTGATCGCCACCACGGTGAAATCAACCAATCTCAGCGCGGCTCATTGGTTGAAATCACCTCTTCCCCACTCACGTCTCGCTCCCACGAACCTTCTGCAGGTGAATTGAAGGCCAATGTGAACCTTGTGAAGGGCACAGTGATCAGCACACAACATTACACCGTTATTGAGTTGTCCGAGGACGGCTTAGCTGCTGAAGTGATTTTCAAGGATGCCAAGGGCATGGAATTGCTAGTGTACAGCCTGCAAGCTCAAGGGCTCGAGTGAGCACGTTGCACGCTTTGGCTGATTCGCTGTCCTGCCGTTTGAATGAGGGACTTCCAGAAATTTGGTTGCTTCATGGCTACGGAAGCCATGAAGGCGACTTGTTCTCCTTTGAGTCCGCTCTACCACAACACGGCATACGATCGCTAAAGGCACCCATAGGTTTAGCTATGGGAGGCCGGGCTTGGTATGAGATCCATTGGGATGCTGATGGGCTTAAATCAGAGGACATGGAACAGGCTAAGGACGCCATGGCACTGATTGTGGATGCATTGAAAGGCATTGATGGCCCTCCACCCCTATTGTTTGGCTTCAGTCAAGGGGGAATATTGGCCAATGCCATTGCATGGAATCATCCAGACTTGATTGCTGGATCTATCGCTGTATGCAGTTACTTTCCCCACAACTGGCCAGTGATTGACCTCACTAGCCCACCTGTTTCAAAGCCCCTTTTCATGGCTGTTGGCAACCAGGATGGCGTGATTCCTGCCAGTCGATCCATGCCAACCTATCAAGTGCTAGGTGATGCCATCCAGGAGCAATTAACGGTCAAGAGCTACCCCATGGCACACGGCATTCACCCCACCTGTTTTAGAGATATCCTCAGTTGGATTGCGCTTCATGGACTGAACGCCAAGATTTGAGACCACTGAAGGACATAGCGAACAGTAAGGCGCTTTAGCCTGTCTGTACTCCTGAACTCTACTTTGATTTTTATTTCACTAGGGGCTTAGTGAGTTTGACAACCTTAAGGCTCTATCTATTTCAACCATTCCGAGCGATCTGTGTCAGTTCACCTGATATGACGAGAATCATTAGATTTGAATTACGACTTTAAACAAAGACCCTACACATCTTTAAAAAAAAACCGAAATAAAGTTTGTCCATAAATTCGTCACGAAAAAATAGGTTTACTACTTGGTAAACTTGATTTGAAAGAAAACTATCTAGAATGAGAAACAGAAATAAACAACTAATCCTTCTTATTCTTTGCTTTTCAGGTTATTTACTGAAGGCTCAGTCTATACATATTAGTGGGGAAATTGTTGATAAAAAAACAAAAGAACCCATAGGGAACGTAGTGGTCAAGAGTGCGAATGCAGCTGTCATTGCTGACCTGGATGGCGAATTTAATATTGACGTAGAGAGTCTACCCGTGGTTTTGAACTTTTCAACGTTCGGATATACGGCTAGAGACATAGCTATTATTCAAAGCACTAAACCCATCACGGTCAAACTAAAAGCGGATCAAGTAGTTCTGGCTGAGGCTCAGATTGTGGCATCCAGAATTACAGAGAAACAAAAACAAGCCCCGTTGACTGTAGAGGCCCTGGATCTCATAAGTATCAAGGAAGCACCAGCCCTGAACTTTTATGAAGCTTTGGGAAACATGAAGGGTGTCGACCTAACATCAGCAAGTATTGGCTTTAAAATAATAAATACCCGAGGGTTCAATAGTACAAGCCCTGTTAGGAGTCTGCAAATAATTGATGGCGTTGACAACCAAGCGCCAGGCCTCAATTTTTCTTTAGGGAATTTTTTGGGAGCAAGTGAACTAGATATTCAAAAAGTTGATATTATATCAGGGGCTGTTGGAGCAATCTACGGGCCATCGGCATTCAATGGGGTTATCTCCATGGTTACAAAAGACCCGTATACCACTCAAGGAACATCATTTCAATTAAAAGTGGGTGAACGTGCATTAACAGAAGTTTCTCTGCGGTATGCCACGGCTCTTTCCCGGGGCGACGGAACAGACAGCTGGGCCCTTAAACTCAATGTCTTTGGACTTAGAGCCAATGATTGGGAGGCAAACAATATGGATGCAACATTCGAATCCACATCGAGTAGGGATAACCCAGGAGGGTATGATGCGGTCAATAGATACGGAGATGAAATAGTGTACGACCATGGAGGCGATGTAAAAACCTATGCAGGCATTGGAACGTATCACCGCCAAGGCATTGAGGAGTCAGAGCTGGTAGACTATCAAACAGAAAATTTAAAAGTAGCCGCCGCATTGCATTATAAAACAAGAACGGGCCTAGAGGCCATATACAGTATGAATTTTGGCTCTGGGACGACGGTTTATCAGGGAGACAACAGGTTGAGCCTAAAAGATATTTTGTTCCTTCAAAATAGATTTGAGCTACGGAAAAAAGATGCATGGTTTATCAGAGCTTACCGTACCAACGAAGATGCTGGGAAAACCTATGACGCCTATTTTACGGCTCTAAAGATGCAAGATTCTATTCTTGATGGGGGTTTCTGGGCAAATCAATATCGATCATTTTGGACCATTTTTCAGAAGTCTAAAGTCAAAAGCCTTCCAGGCTATCCAGCAGACAATTTATCGAATGAAGACTTTGAGCAGCAAATGTCTTTGCTCAGAGCGTTATATCCAGATGAGTTTTCTGCGTATCACCAAGAAAATAGAGCGATGATGAGTGGTGCATATGATCCTGATAGTTCGCTCATTCCTGGATCCCAAGCATTTAACGATTTAAAACAATACATAATTTCTACCCCTTTTCACTCAGGTGGTTCACGATTTTATGATCGATCCGCTTTATCACATGTTCAGTTTCAAAGAGAATTTGATTTCTCTGAATACGGGAACATTTCCATTGGGGGCAACTACAGAAGCTATAACCCCAATTCTAGGGGAACCATATTCAGCGATACCAATGGTATAAAACTCCAAGTTTCAGAATTAGGATTCTTCTCTGGCTATTCGAAAGAAACAGAAAAAGTCTCCATGAATGTCACTTTGCGATTAGACAAAAATCAGAATTTTTCATGGCTTGCCTCCCCTGCTATGTCTATGGTATATAGGCCAAATAACAAGACGGTTTTGAGGATTGGAGCCTCCTCAGCTATCCGAAACCCAACTTTACAGGATCAATATCTATATTATAATGTAGGAAGAGCCATTCTTGTAGGAAATTTAACCGGTTATGACTCCCTGATCACCATTTCAGAGGTAGGCGATTTTTTAGAGGCAGGAGTCCAAGAAAGAGCTGCGTGGGATTGGAATTATTATAACATGAAAGGGGTTCGGCCCGAAAAAGTAAAAAATATCGAAGTAGGGTATAGAAGTACTTGGTGGAAAAGTTTTTATGTAGATGCCACATATTATTATAGCTGGTACAAAGACTTTATTGGCTACCACGTTGCTTTAAAGATTGATGATGATCCAGGAGGGAGCGCTGCGAACCGATTGAAAGATGTTCAGGCATATAGAATTTCTTCAAATGCTGAGCAACAAGTCACTACGCAAGGTTTTAGCGTAGGAACAAATTATTATTTTTCGAATTATACCATCGCAGGAAACTATACCTGGAACGTGTTGAACTCAGCCATTGATGATCCGATAATACCCGCGTACAATACACCAGAGCATAAGTACAATTTATCTTTTTCTGCAAGAGATTTAGATTGGAAAATAAAAAATGGAAAAATGGGGTATATGATCACGCACAAGTTTGTTCAGGGATTCCTGTTTGAAGGTTCCCCTCAATTTACCGGAATAATTCCTAGCTACCGATTAACCGATGCCCAATTATCGTGGACTTCAAAAGAAAAGAAGTGGATTATAAAAATTGGAAGCAGTAATCTTTTCAATCAAAAAGTCGTTCAAGTATATGGTGGCCCATCCATTGGGAGGTTGACATACTTAGCTTTAACATGCAGTTTAGAATAAAGCTTAACGAGTTCATTCTTAAAAGAGTATCTTCGGAAATCAGTAACGTAAAAATGTAATATGAAAAACCTTTACTCTTTAAAAAGCCTAGTGATTCTGTTGTTATTAATCAATTTCAATGTTTCAGCTCAACAGCGGTATGTTGATGAAGTATTTACAGATGCCGATATAACGGTTCTACCAGGAGTCATCTATGGCATTAATTTTAGCCAGTATGTGCCCGCTGCTTTTGGAGGGCCTCAAGTCATCCCACAGTATCATGACATCTATATGCCCGATACAAGCATAGATACTGAAACTGCCAGACCCGTTGTCATACTTTTTCATACGGGATCATTTTTACCTCAAGGACTCGCCTCTCCAATGGGGAATGAAAAGGATTCTGCCGTGGTTGAAATGGCAAGACGTTTCGCTAAGAGAGGATTCGTTGCGATTTCGGCATCATACCGTTTGGGATGGTTAGCCAACTCAACTAATCTTGACCTTCGACGTGGAACGAATTTAGCCGCCGTTTATTCATCGGTTCAAGACGCAAAGGCTTGTGTTCGTGCCACGCGGGGAAGAGCATTGGTAAATAATGCATGGCGTATGGATCCTAATTTCATTGCCCTTATGGGAGTTGGTTCTGGTGGTTATGTCACTTTTGCCTACAATACCCTGGATAATTACGCAGAAGTAGCTAATCCAACAAAATTTAAATACACCGCAGCAGGCCCAGGAATTTACGGAGGCACTGTTAGTGCTGGCGACCCGTATATCGACACCGCTATTGTAGGAGACTGGGATGGATATGGTGGCGAAGCGACAATTACAGGGACTAGTACTGTCACTGGGTTACCGTTAATTGACTTAACCCAAACTGGAAGAAATATTCCTAATCATGCTGGAGTTCCAAGCGATGTTAATCTAGTCATCAATCTTGGCGGTGCTTTAGGGGATTCTGCTTGGGCTTCATCAGGTGATGCGCCAACGATTTCATTTCATAGCCGCTATGACTTCTTTGCTCCATATTACCGTGGGATGGTCAATGTCCCAATAGCTGGAGCATTCTTTCCGGTTGTTGAAGTAGCTGGAAGCCACACTGCTGCAAAAATCTCGAACATTTCAGGAAATAATACTGTTTTAGCATCATCAACTATGATGGATCCTCATTCAGTTAAGGCTCGCTCAAATTCCTACAATATTGGAAACCAAGAGAATATTTATACTTTCAATATGCTTCCTCCAAATCTAGCTATGCCTTTCCTTGTTAATTCTAACCCATGGGATTGGTGGGATGCTAATGACCCTCTAACGGCAAGTCAGGCTAACCCCAATATCAAAGCTCAGTCAATGTCCTACATTGACACTGTCATGGCCTACACAATTCCAAGATTGGGGAAGGCTATGAATGCCGCAGGGTACTCAGTTGGGGCAGAGGAAATTCCTGACTTTAATATCTTGATTAGTCCAAACCCATCTAGCTACAGTTGTTTAATCTCAAGTCAAGGGACTACCATTCGCTCAGTAAGCGTTTGCGATGTACTCGGGCGTCCTGTTTATGTTTTGAAGAATATTCAGAGTTCTCAAATAGAGATTCTAACTGAATCATGGGCTCGAGGAACGTATATCGTTCGAATTGAAACTGATAGAGGAGTTAAAACCACAAAGCTTGTAAGAAATTAATGAATCTCTGAAAGCTAAAAAGGCCATCCTTAAAGGGTGGCCTTTTTTATTGCTGCTAAGTAAAAATACGATGCGCTTGGAGTTGGACCTCCGCTTTGAGGACTACATTAAAGGACTCAAAAGCCTAATTATGACGGGCCACCAACCACCCTAGGTTAGGCTAAAAATTATAAATTTGCGGTTCTCCATGGCACACGGCACAACCCACATGTTTTAGAGATATCCTCAGTTTGATTGCGCTTCATGGACTGAACGCCAAGATCTGAGACCACTGAAGGACATGGCGAACAGCAGGGCGCTGTAGCCTGCATACACATACAAACCACGATTGATGCAGAGCCAGACACTGATGGCATTGACGACAATCCAGAGATGCCAATTGTCCAAACGTTTTCCGATTTGCCATAGTGTCGCAATCACAGATAAACTGAATATGCAAGCATCTACAAAGGGCAAAGGATTGCTTGTTTGGGTTTTCATGGCCCAACCCAGGGCAAGGGTCATGATGATGGCAGCTAAGCCCCACCAAACCCTCCTTTGTGCTCGGTGAACCACCATCATCGCTTGGTTATTACCTTGCCAGGTTACCCAGCCATAGATGGCCAATGCGGCATACAATACATTCAAAAAGGCTTCAGCATGCAATTGTGAGGACTCAAACATGACAGCAGCTGCCAAGCAGCCGATCAGGCCCATCGGCCATGCCCATATGCGTTGATTGATCATGCCGACAACAAAGCCAATATTGCATAGGGCTGATGCAATTTCCAAGGCAAGGAACACGGTGTCAGCGAAGGATTTTTTTGACCAAGTCAGCTGCCTCTTGCAAGGCGATTGCGCTGTACACCTTGAGGCCGCTCTCATCAATCAAGACCTTTGCCTCAGCGGCATTGGTGCCTTGCAAACGGACAATGATTGGCACGGGGATGTCACCAATGCTCTTGTAGGCATCTACAATGCCCTGCGCGACTCGGTCACAACGGACAATGCCGCCAAAAATATTCACCAATATGGCTTTCACATTGCTATCTCCTAAAATGATTCTGAAAGCTTTTTCTACGCGCTCCGCATCAGCTGTGCCTCCAACATCTAGAAAGTTTGCAGGGTTACCGCCAGACATCTTGATGATGTCCATGGTAGCCATGGCTAACCCAGCGCCATTGACCATGCAGCCAACATTACCGTCTAGCTTCACAAAGCTCAAGCCAGCTTGATCAGCTTCTACCTCTGTCGGATCTTCCTCTCTGACATCTCTCAATTCAGCCAATGCTTTGTGGCGGAATAACCCATTGTCATCCAATGCAACCTTCGCGTCAACAGCAAGAATGCGATTGTCGGATGTCTTGATGACGGGGTTAATCTCAAACAAGGAGGCATCGATGCCATCGTAAGCATTTACAATGTTGCCAATAAATCCAATCATTTCCTTCATCGCCTTGCCGCTCAAGCCTAAGTTGAACGCAATACGACGTGCCTGAAAAGCCTGAAGGCCTACCGCAGGTTCAATAGTTTCAGTGAAGATCAATTCTGGGGTGTTCTCTGCAACAGCTTCAATGTCCATACCGCCTTCGGTACTGTACATTATCATGTTGACACCTTTCACCCTGTCAAGAAGCACACTTAGATAATACTCTTCGACCTCTGACTCTCCTGGGTAGTAGACATCTTC
>TARA_B110000091_G_C13821996_1_pt1 | contig 12197 bp, 11 predicted proteins | sample TARA_B110000091 | Tara Oceans TARA_B110000091 (sample SAMEA4397278) | marine metagenome | biome: Polar Biome; feature: [DCM] deep chlorophyll maximum layer (ENVO:01000326); material: water (ENVO:00002006), including particulate matter (ENVO:01000060) such as... | depth 35 m
TGCGAGAAAGTATTGTTATTGCCTGCATCAAAAATTAATTTAATATTCACCAAAGGTTTATAGCCTTCGATAGATGTAAATTCATCTACCAATTCTTTTCATTTTGTGTTATTCATACACGATGAAAGTTGATTCTCAGAAATATATTTTAAAGTTCTAGTATCCATTTTCTAATTCTTAAAAGCAAACTCCACAATATTTGCTCCCATTTTTAATGCCTTAAGTCTTATTTCTTTCGAATTATTATGTACAATAGTATCTTCCCAGCCATCGCTTAAATCGGTTTCAAAATCATAAAAACAGACTAATTTTCCTTCATGAAAAAGACCAAACCCTTGAGCAGGTTTATTGTCATGTTCATGAATTTTAGGTACACCTTTATCAAAATTATAGGTTTGATGATAGATGGGATGATTGTATGGAATTTCTTGAAAATCTAGTTTTGGAAATACTTTTTTCAATTCTCTCCTTATGTATTCATCCATTCCATAATTATCTGAAATATGCAGAAAGCCACCAGAAGTCAAGTAATTTCTTAAATTTTCAGTAGCATTATCGTCAAAGAAAACATTTCCATGACCTGTCATAAAGACGATTGGGAAATTAAAAATTTCTACGCTAGATGCTTCGACAGTCTTTGGTTTAGACTCAATTTTTGTATGGATGTTTTGATTACAATATGCTATTAAATTTGGTAAAGCAGTAGGATTTGCATACCAATCGCCTCCGCCATCATATTTGAGTATAGCAATTTCTTGCGAATAACTAAATGCAAAAGCAAGTAACAAAGTAAATGTTGTGAAAATATGTTTCATTTTATTCATTAAAAAACGCGATACTTTGAGTTGCAACAACACCAGCAGTTTCAGTTCTTAAACGACTTTCGCCTAATGAAACCGGAATGAATTTATGTAATAAAGCAGTTTCAATTTCTTTAGTAGAAAAATCACCTTCAGGACCTATAAGTAACGTAATTCTTTGCTTTGGTTTTAACTCATTTTTCAATAATTTTTTATCTGTCTCTTCACAATGCGCAATAAAAAGTTCGCCATCAAAATCTTGTTGAATGAAATCTGAAAAGGAAGTCGCTCTATTTAATTTTGGTAATTGAAATTTTAAAGATTGTTTCATTGCCGAGACAATTACTTTCTCTAATCTGTCTTCTTTAACAACCTTTCTTTCAGAATGTTTACAAATAATTGGAGTAATTTCATCAATGCCAATTTCAGTTGCTTTTTCTAAAAACCATTCCAATCTATCATTATTTTTAGTTGGAGCAATTACTATATGTAAATAATAATCCCATGGTTTCTTTTTTTCTTCAACTTTGATAATTTGAACACTACATTTTTTATCGTTTGCAAATAAAACTTCTGCTGTAAAAAGCATACCATTTCCATTCGTAATATAAAGTGTATCTCCTTCTTTTTTACGTAAAACTTTTACAATATGTCGACTTTCAATTTTATCAAAAGTAAATTGAGTTGCGTCTATAGGTATTGATGGATTGTAAAATAACTGCATAAACTAAATATCTAATCTATAGGTTCTTCTTCTTTTGTGAGTCACTGGTTGCATATCTTTCCAGAGTTGTTTAATGGCAACATTTTCTTCTAGTTCAGGTGTTCTTCTCAAAATTTTAATTCCGATTTTTGAATATGTGTTGTAAAACGATTCGAAAATCATAGAAACAACTCCTTTTTTTTGATAATCTGGATGTACACCAATTAAATAGAAAATAGCTTCGTCTGGTTTCTTCTTTGCTTTTAATAAATGAAATATTCCAAAAGGGAATAATTTACCATTTGCTTTTTGTAATGCTTTTGAAAATGAAGGCATAGTAACTGCAAATGCAACTAAATTATCATTTGTATCAGTAATATATTCAATAAATTCAGGGTTTATAAAACTAATATATTTCTTTTTAAAATACGCTTTTTGCTCTTCAGAAATAGGAGTGAAGGATGCTAATTTTGAATAAGATGAATTGAACAAATCAAACATTTTGTCTACATATGGCAGAATCTGTTCGGTTTTAGTAAAATTCATAGTTCTCAAATTATATCTCTTTGCAACAAGTTTTGATAATCTTGAGAAGTTATCAGGATTCAAATTTTTAAAAAGCATATAATTTTCTAGCCATTCTTTGGCTTTCGTAAAACCTAATTCTTCTAAATGGTCTTTGTAATACGGATGGTTATACCAAGTAATCATGGTTCCTAGATGATCAAAGCCTTCAATTAGAACTCCAACTTTATCAAGATTGCTAAATCCCACAGGACCTTCTATAAAATCAAGATTGTACTGCTTTCCAATTTCTTTTACTTTGTCAATAAGCACTTTAGTTACTTCGATATCATCAATCATATCAAACCATCCAAAACGCATTTTTTTTATTTTTTGCTCATTTATTTCAGTCCAATTAACAATTGCTGCGACTCGACCAACAATTTTATTGTTTTGATACGCCAAGAAATAGTGTGCTTTAGCATGTTTAAAAACTGGATTTTTAGTTGTATCAAAACTTTCAACTTCATCCTTTATAATAGGAGGAACCCAATAGTTGTTGTTTTTGTATAGTGAAAAAGGAAATTTGACAAAATCAATCATTTCCTTTTTTGTAGTTGCTTCTTTAAGGGTAATCATTTTAAGGTCTTTTCTTTTTAAATAATCTTGAGAAAAATCCTTTCTTTTTTCTCTTTTTCTTTTTTACTTTATTGCCCTCTTCATCTGTTTCTATCATTTTATCTTCATGTCTATCAAACCTCCAAGAAGCACCAATACCTGAAATAAATGCAGATTCATCACTATTAGTATTTATTCTTATAGACGCATCAAATTGTAAATCTTTTGTGAAAAGGTATGCAACACCTGTTCCTAGCTGAAAATCATTTTTGTATTTATAAAAATCTCCTTCATTTTCAGCAAAAATTGACCAATTCTGATTCATTGCATAAGTTAAAGTAACAATATATGAATAGAACCTATTAGCCGTACCAATTTTATCTGCTACTAAGTTTGTAATTAATACCAAACGGTCACTAAAATCATTTTGAAGTAATATAGCACCTTTTGGGCTTAATTTTTCTTCTTTATAATCCTTTCCAAGAAAGTTTGTATTTACACCTGCGTAAACACCAACCGATGGAATTAAACGTTTTTTATCAAATGCAGTTCTTTTTTTCCAACTTCTTATTTCTTTAGAATTGTCTGCAAACTCTTGTTGAAAAATCAAATACTTAGCTCCAATTGTAAGTTCACTTATTCCGTTAATATTTCTTGATGAACTTAAAATATTATTGAATTCAAGTTTGTTTTTTTGATATGTTATTTTTGCATTAAACTCCAATTTTTCTAAAAACTTTCCATAACGCAGAAATACTGTTGCGCCCAAAGGATTAGTTTTAGCAAAAGTTTCTGTTGAATTACCTTTTCCAAAGAAAACACCACCTTCAACTTGAATTACATCAGTTCCAACTCCATAAGGACTTTCAGAAAAGCCAGGTCTTTTAGAATTGATGATTTCTGTATATTGTGCATTAACAAGTTGATAACTAGTAATTAGTATAAAAATCAGCAATTTTTTTTTCATAATGTCTTTTAGTTAATGTCAAAACTACATAATTTTTTGGTTTGCAAAAATTATATATGTAGTTTCCCTCTGACAGGTTATTAAATAGTTATTGACAGAAGAATTATAAGATTTTAACTAAGTAAACGTTTTAAGTTGGTATCAAATTGTTATTTTTGAATTAAATTTTTAAAAGAGTTATGCAGGAAGCATCAGTACAAGGTTTTATAAGGACTTTATTAATCATCTTTTTGATTTATTATGGATTAAAATTGATTGGAAAAATTGTATTTCCAATGGTTTTTAAACGATTTGTAGGGAAGTTTGAAGAGAGAGTGAAAAATCAACAACAAAGGCAGAATCCTAGCGAGAGGTCAAACCAGAAAGTTGGAGAAACGATCATTGATAAAAAAGCAGGTGCTACCAAAGAATCAAATAATTCAGTTGGAGAATATGTAGATTATGAAGATATTGAATAAAAGAAACTAGTTGTAGATATTATGAAGTTAAAAAAAACAATACCATATATAGTTGCAATTGTCATTTTTATTATTGCCTCATTAACCTATTTCTCACCTGTTTTAAAAAATCAGAAAATACAACAAGGTGACATCACACAATTTATTGGTTCATCAAAAGAAATAGTAGATCATAGAGCAGAATTTGAAGAAGAGTCGTATTGGACAAACTCATCTTTTAGCGGAATGCCTGCTTATGTTATAAGCGCATATTATCCTCATAATTATATAAAAAAGTTAGATAACCTAATACGGTTTTTGCCTAGACCTGCAGATTATTTATTTTTATATTTCCTTGGGTTCTTTATTCTATTGATGACTTTGAAGGTCAATTGGAAATTAGCAGTTATTGGTGCTTTAGGCTTTGGATTCTCTACATATATGATGAGTCTTTTTGGAGCAGGACATAATGCAAAGGCGCATGCAATTGCATATATGCCAGTTGTAATGGCTGGAATCATATTAGTTTTTCAAAGAAAATATTTACTTGGTTTTGTAGTGACATCATTAGCAATGTCACTTGAATTGATGGCGAATCATATTCAAATGACGTATTACCTGTTTTTTATGGTGCTTATTTATGGTGTCGTGCAATTAATCCAATCCATAAAAGAAAAAGAGATTCCACACTTTGCTAAAAGTATTGGGATACTCATAGGTGCCGTGATACTTGCTATTGGAACAAATGCAACAAACTTGTTGGCAACACAAGAATACGCAAAGTATAGTACTAGAAGTAAAAGCGAATTGACAATTACACCAGAAGGAGCGCCAAAGATTGTGACTTCAGGATTATCAAAAGAATATATAACTGAATATAGTTATGGTAAGTGGGAAACATTTAGTTTGTTTATCCCTCGTTTTGTTGGTGGTACTAGATATGAAGAAGTAAAAGATAGCCAATTACGCGCTTTCTTACAAGATGCCGTAAATGAAGGCTTGAATCCGGATGATGCAAATTATCTAATGCAAATTACGTCGATGTATTGGGGGGAAATGCCAATTGTGGCTGCACCATATTATATTGGAGCAATTTTTATATTCCTGTTTGTATTGGCCTTGTTTTTAGTGGATGGTAAATGGAAAAAATGGTTGGTTGCTGCTACGGTATTTTCGATCCTATTAAGTTGGGGAAAACATTTCTCTGTACTCACAAATTTCTTTATAGATTATGTACCACTATACACAAAATTTAGAGCAGTTTCTTCTATTCAAATAATAGCAGAGATTTGTATACCGCTTTTAGGTTTGCTAGGATTAAATACGTTGATTTCTGATAAAATAACAGTTGAAAGAAAGTTAAATGGATTGAAGTGGGCAACAATTATCGTTGGTGGTTTCGCATTGTTGTTTGTTATAGGAGGTCAAGAACTATTTTCTTTTGAAACTCCAATTGATGTTCAAATAGATGAGCAGGTAAGTGGTTATTTAGATGCTGTTACTTTAGATAGATATACATTGTTTTATAGCGACAGTTTAAGAACTTTATTATTGGTTTTAGGTATTGCAGGAGTTCTTTGGTTGTATTTGAAGCAGAAAATCAATAAAGATATTTTATTGGTTGGTTTTTTAGGATTGTTATTGTTTGATATGGTTGGTGTTGATAAAAGATATGTAAATAATGATAATTTCACTTCGGCCAGAAAAGTTAATAAGCCATTCAAAAAATCTATAATTGATCAAGAAATTTTAAAAGACAAAGAACATTATCGAGTGGCTGATTTCACTAAAAATTTATTAGCAGATGGAGCTACACCATACTATCATAATTCTTTAGGTGGTTATAGTGCAGTTAAAATGGGACGTTATCAAGAACTATATGATTTTCATGTTGCAAAGAGAAACCCTGAAGTATTGAACATGCTAAATACGAAGTATGTGATTGTTCCAGATGAAAAAGGTGCACCAACATTAGCAGTTAATTCTAACGCTAATGGAAATGCTTGGTTTGTAAACGAACTGAAGTTTGTCGTGAGTGCTGATGAAGAAATAAAAGCATTAGACTCTTTAAATACCAAAACAATAGTAGTTTTAAGTTCAAGATATACATCTGATTATAAGAATGATTATCCAAAAGATTCATTGGCTCAAATTAGTTTAACTGATTATAAGGCGAATGCGATTTCATATCAGAGCAATTCAAAAAGCGAACAATTTGCAGTCTTTTCTGAGATGTATTATAAAGATGGTTGGAATTCGTATATAGATGGGAAATTAACAAAACATTTTAGAGTCAATTACGTATTGAGAGGAATGGAAATTCCAGCAGGAAATCATACAATTGAATTTAAATTTGAGCCAAAAGTTATTAAAACCGGAAGTACTATTGCGTTGGCTTCTTACGCTTTATTGTTCTTGATTCCTATTGGATGGTTTTTATTTAAAAGAAAGAAAAAAAAATATGAGTCAACACGATAGAAGGTATAAACTAACTTTAGAATTTTTACAAGAAGTTTTACCTGCTCCAGCAACTATCCTAGATTTAGGAACTAGAAATGTTTTTAGTGAAATGATGGAGCAGAATGGATATACAGTTTACAATACTGAAGGTGAAGATTTAGATTTGTTGCCAGAGACTGTTAAAAAATATAATGTAGATGCAGTGACAGCATTTGAAATTTTTGAGCATTTGATTGCTCCATTTAATGTGTTGCGCTCAATTAATTCAACAAAGTTAATAGCAACTATTCCCTTAAATTTATGGTTTGCAAAAGCATACAGAAGTAAAACAGTGAAATGGGATAGGCATTATCACGAATTTGAAGATTGGCAATTTGATTGGCTATTAGAAAAAGCTGACTGGAATATAAAAGATACTAGAAAATGGACAAGTCCTACTAAAAAGATTGGATTTAGGCCTTTTTTAAGAAATTTCATTCCAAGATATTATGCTGTTTACGCAGAAAAACAAAAGTAGTTTATGAACCGAACATGTTATAAGCCTTTTCGCCAAAGGGAATGATTAATAGCGAACACATGTAACAGTAAAAAAAACAATAGATATAAACACATGAAAATCGGAATGATTTTAGATTATACGTTTCCGCCAGATCCACGAGTGGAGAACGAAGCGATTGCTCTAATTAACAAAGGTCATAAAGTATTTCTATTTTCTTTAAAATATACTGCTGAACCAGATTTTGAAGATATAAATGGGATAAAAGTTTGTAGATATAAAACAAATAAATTGGAATATAAGTTATCTGCTTTAGCATATACATTTCCCTTTTATACTAAGTTGATGCAACCAAGAATAGTTCATTTTTTAGAAAACAATGCTATTGATGTAATTCATATTCATGATATGCGAATTGCAGATGCTGTGTTTAAGGCTAATAAAATTTTAAACTTACCAACCGTTTTAGATTTGCACGATAATATGCCAGAGATAATGAAGTTTTATCCGCACATGCAAAAATTTCCTGGTAAGCAATTAATTTCCCCTAAAAAATGGAAGATTAAAGAAGAAGAGTTTATTGGAAAGGCTACAAATATAATTACAGTTTCACAAGAATTTATTGATGAAGTAGTTGGCAGAACTAAAATATCAACAGATAAAATTCATTTAGTTCCCAATACTGTTTTGCCATCTTTTTATGAAAATGCTGTTATAGATAATAATATTATAGATAGATATAAAGAAAGTTTTGTGCTTTTATATTTAGGAGATACAGGAATTAGAAGAGGGTTATTAACAGCCATTGAATCGCTTATCCTTTTAGAGGATAATATACCAAATGTTAAATTAGTTATAGTTGGTAAAAATTCTACGGATGTAGTTTTAAAGCAAAAAGTTAAAGAGTTAGGATTAGAAAAGTATGTTGATTTTGAAGGTTGGCAAAATGTATCTTTATTTCCTTCGTATATTGTTGCTTCTAATATCTGTATTTCTCCACTCAATAGAAATATTCAGCATGATGTAGCATATGCAAATAAGTTATTTCAATATATGAGTTTTGGTAAACCATTACTTGTAAGTGATGCAATTGCACAGAAAAGATTGATTGAACGTGTTCATTCAGGATTGGTTCACCAAGAGCAAGATTCAAAAGATTTTTCAGAGAATATTTTAAGATTATATACTGATGAAAATCTTCAAAAAGAACTAGGAGCAAACGGAGAAAAATTTATTAAAGAAGAGTTTAATTGGAATAAAACGGCTGAAGTATTATTAAATTTATACGATAATTTAAAAAATTGAAAGTTTTAATCATCACATATTATTGGCCTCCTGCAGGTGGAAGTGGCGTGCAGCGTTGGTTAAAATTCGCAAAGTATTTACAAGATTTTGATATTGAACCAATTGTTTATACTGTTGATAATCCAAACTATGATGTTGTTGATACTTCATTGGAGAATGAAATTCCAGATAGTATTACTGTTCTAAAACAGCCTATTTTTGAACCAAATAATTTTATAAAAAAGAAGAAGGTTGCAACTGCAAATGTGAGTTCCAATCCATCATTTATACAGAAGTCTTTACAATATATACGAGGAAATTATTTTATTCCTGATGCGAGAAAATTCTGGGTAAAACCGTCGGTAAAATATTTAACTTCTTATTTAAAAAGTAATCCTGTAGATGTTGTCATTACAACAGGTCCACCTCACAGTATGCATTTAATTGGGATGCGTTTAAAGCAAAAGTTGGGTGTGAAATGGTTGGCAGATTTTAGAGATCCAATGTCAAATTTGTTTTATAATAAGGATCTTTTATTGACGACTAAGTCAAAAATAAAATTAAATCAATTAGAGAAAGAAATTTTATCGAAAGCAGATGTTGTTGTTACGGTCAGTAACCACCTTCAAAAAGAATTTCAGAAATATAGAACTAAAGTTGAAGTCATCACCAACGGATATGACAACGAAGTTTTGATAGAACAAACATATTCTTTAGATAAAAAGTTTACGCTATCACATATTGGCCTGTTACCAACTCAAAGCAATCCAATTGTACTTTGGCAAGTATTAAAAGAGATTTTGAGTGAAAACAAAGAGTTCGCACAAGATTTGCAATTAAATTTTATTGGAAATAGTTCAAAACAAATAATTGACAGTTTGAAAGATTTTGATTTATTGAATCATGCTTCAATAATTGATTATGTTGCGCATTCAGAAGCGATACGACTGCAAAAGAAATCACAAGTATTGTTATTATTGATTCCCCAAGTAAAAGGTTCAGAAGGGATCATAACAGGAAAAGTATTTGAGTATATAACTTCCAATAGGCCAATCTTGGCGTTAGTGCCAAAAGGAAGTGATTTAATTGAAATTATTGAAGGAACAAATACAGGAAGCGTTCTAGAATTTAATGATAAGATTAAATTAAAAACAACTATTTTAGAACTTTATAAAAAATATAAAGAAGGTGATTTGAGTGTTGATGCAATAAATATTGAGCAATATCACAGAAAAAATTTAACTAAAAAGTTAGCCCAAATTTTAACTAAACTCTAATGGGAATTGTATTAAATCAATCTATTAAAAACACATTAACCCTAATTTTAGGGTTTTCGATTGGCGGTGTAAATGCACTTTTCTTATATACGCGGTTTTTAGAAGTTGATTATTATGGACTTATTATTTTTCTTTTATCTACAGCAAATATATTATTACCTCTTGTCGCGTTTGGGATGCAACATTCTGTTGTGAAATATTTTTCATCTTATAAAGATAAGATTCAGAAAGATAGTTTATTAACATGGTCTTTGGTTTTTCCATTATTTATAGTTGTTCCAATTGCAGTTATTGGAATATTTACTTATGGTACTATTTCTGATTGGGTTTCAGAAAGAAATCCTCTTTTAAAAAGTTATACCCATTTAATATTCTGGTCCGCTATATTTATGGCATACTTTGAAATTTTTTATGCTTGGACCAAAGTGCAATTAGATTCAGTTTTCGGAAATTTTGTTAGAGAAATATTTGCTCGTCTATGTGCTTCCGTTTTGCTTTTTGCAGTTTTTTTTAAATGGATATCTCCAGAGCAGTTTATTTATGGAATTACCATTGCATATTTTCTAAGAATGCTAATAATGATGCTCTATGCATTAAAGTTATATACTCCAAAATTCACCTTAAAACAGCCACAGAATTTTAAAGAGATTTCTAGATATTCCCTCTATTTAATTTTGGCTGGTTCTGCAGGAACTATATTATTAGAAATAGATAAGTTTATGATTCCGCAAATAGAAATGATTGCTGAAGTTGCTTATTATTCTGTTGGTGTCTATATCGCTTCTGTAGTTGCTATTCCAAGTAGAGCGATGCAGCAAATTACAAATCCAATAACTGCAAAATATTTAAATGAAAATAATTTACCTGAAGTTGAGAAGTTATATAAGCAAAGTTCAATAAATCTATTAGTTGTAGGTGGATTACTATTTCTATTAATCAATTTAAACATTGTAGATATGTATAAGATTATTGACAGACCTGAATATGCTGTTGGTGTTTTAATCGTATTAATGATTTCTTTTTCAGAGTTGTATAAACTTGCTTTAGGGATAAATGGCGCAATTTTGACTAATTCAAAATATTACAAAATGTTTTTTTATTTTTCTATAGGTATGGCAACAAGTGTTATTCTGTTGAATAAAATTTTAATCGAAAAAATAGGAATTGATGGAGCAGCATTAGCAACGTTATTAACTATTATTTTGTTTAATACAATTAAAATAGGATATATAAAGAAAAAGTTCAATATGCAGCCTTTTTCATCTAAAACGCTATTGGTTTTAGTTGCAATTCTCTTGTTATATTTAGGTTTTTACTTTGTGAGTGTTTCAGACAACCCATTTATTAATATCATTTTAAAGAGTGTCTTACTGATATTAATTTATTTATTTTTTGTGATAAAATCAAAAGTGTCAAAAGATATTAATGAGTTGATATATAAATTTTTAAAGAAAAAAACTTCATAAAAAAATCCTGAGTATAAAGCTCAGGATTTTAATATTATTTAATTATTCTTCTACGTTTTGTTGAGGAACTACTTCTTTTCTTTCTCTTTATTACACTTCCTTTATTGCCTTTCTTCACATCTTTTGAACGGTAGTATAAATAGTCTTCATCTTCGTCATAAGACTCAAAGTCGTTTATGAAATTTCCTTTGAAGAAGAAATCGTCATCATAGTCATATTCTAATGTATTCCTAAAATTCCAAAAGAAACTATGAGATGGTATTTTTACTTTACCAATATATTTCAAATTTCCCCAGTTGTTGTATAGAACTTTTAATCCTCCAACTTTTGAAACATATCTACGGTTGTATTTTACAAATACCTTACCAATCCTTGTAACTTTACCGTATCTATTATAATTTACAAATACATTTCCTATTCTTCGAACTCTACCTTTATAATCGTGTTCAATTTTAATACCTTTATTTTTTAGTATTTTAGATGACCTACGCGATTTTTTGTTTAAATAGCTAACATTGTTATTACGATTTGGCTGTGTATTAAAATCAAACTCGCCATTTAGAAAAACATAAAATTTGATTCCACGCTCTTTAAATTGGATTGGTTCAGCGTCATAAACACTTGTATAATCCTTTCTTAAGTTTGATCTTTCGCCATAGTTCGCTTCAACTGTTGAGACCAACAATAGCATTGTTACTAAAAGTATCCTTTTTTTCATAATTGAATGGTTTTAGGATTACGTCTACTCTGTAAGCTTTTCGACTTCCGCTTATTTGAGTATTTTCAAATAGCATGCCAAAAGAAAAAGTTAAGATATTTTCGAGCGATATTTTAAATTTAAATTACTGTTTTTTAGTTATTTAAAATTATTATATTTTATAAATTTAAAAAATATATTTATCTATTCTTAAACTAAATGAGTTAGTTGAGTTGAAAACTGAAGAAGGAAACCAAAATTTTAAAAATATTATTTCTTAATTAGGAATAAAGGTTCTAGATGTAAATTTTGATTTAAACCATACAAATACATAAAATGAATTATCACAAACTTAATTCTTTTACTCTCTTTATATAAGTTCTTAATTCAAGAGCATCATTTAAAAATTTCATCGGTTTTATATATTCGACATTGCCTAATTCATGATTAGTTGTAGAAACGTTGTATAGAATTTTCCAATGTTTTCT
>TARA_B110000091_G_scaffold64009_1_pt1 | contig 12191 bp, 8 predicted proteins | sample TARA_B110000091 | Tara Oceans TARA_B110000091 (sample SAMEA4397278) | marine metagenome | biome: Polar Biome; feature: [DCM] deep chlorophyll maximum layer (ENVO:01000326); material: water (ENVO:00002006), including particulate matter (ENVO:01000060) such as... | depth 35 m
AGGCAGATTTCTGAGTGCACCAAGACGATCCCGAAAATCTAAATCAGGAAGAGCTCCATGAGTACCAGATTTGTTTTTACTTCTTTGATTCATTGATGTTATTCAGAGTTTAATAAAAAACTGTCTGTCCAGTAAGTTTTATTGATTAAGTAAAAATATTTACTTAAATTTCTTACAAAGATGCTAGCATAAGCAATCAAATATTTCAGATTGAAATTGCAATTTTATCAATTTATTAATTATATTATGGCTATTTAGTTTTAAATTATTTTCAGGTAATCCGATGACAAAATCAAATACCAGAACGACCTTTGATTGGGCTGATCCTATGTTGTTTAATGAACAACTTACTGAAGAAGAGCGCCTGATCCAGGACACAGCCCGCGATTTTAGCCAGGACAAATTAATGCCCAGAGTTTTGGAAGCAAACCGCAATGAGGTTTTTGACCGTGAGATCATGAATGAGTTTGGAAAATTCGGATTTTTGGGTTCGACCATTCCGGAAAAATATGGAGGAGTTGGAGCAAGTTATGTTTCATATGGTTTAATTGCCCGTGAGGTGGAGCGGGTAGATTCGGGTTACCGCTCGGCTATGAGCGTGCAATCCAGTTTGGTGATGCACCCGATTTATGCATACGGCAGTGAAGAACAGCGAACAAAATACCTTCCTAAACTTGCCAGTGCCGAATGGATAGGCTGTTTTGGTTTGACCGAACCTAATCACGGTTCCGATCCAGGCAGTATGGAAGCACGCGCGAAAAAAGTTGATGGTGGATTTAAACTGACTGGAAACAAAATGTGGATTACAAATTCACCAATTGCTGATGTCTTTGTGGTTTGGGCTAAAAACGATGAAGGCATAATCCGCGGCTTCATTTTGGAAAAGGGCATGGAAGGTCTGAGTACACCAAAAATTGTGGGAAAAATGTCATTGCGGACTTCCGTTACTGGTGAAATCGTTATGGATGAGGTCTTTGTTCCAGACGGAAATGAATTACCCAATGTGTCCGGACTGAAAGGTCCTTTCGGCTGTCTGAATCGCGCACGTTTCGGCATTGCCTGGGGAACACTTGGTGCTGCCGAGTTCTGCTGGATTCAGGCACGGCAATATACACTGGACCGGATTCAGTTTGGACGTCCGTTGGCGGCAAACCAGTTAATACAAAAAAAACTGGCTGACATGCAAACTGAAATCACGCTGGGTCTGCAGGGAGTTTTGCAAATGGGACGCTTGATGGACCTAGGAAAATGCGCTCCAGAGTTGATCTCATTGATGAAACGCAACAATTGCGGAAAGGCTTTGGAAATTGCAAGGCTCGCCCGTGATATGCACGGCGGTAATGGCATTTCCGATGAATTTCACGTCATCCGCCACGTCATGAATTTGGAAACCGTCAATACTTATGAAGGAACACATGACGTACATGCGCTTATTCTTGGAAGGGCACAAACCGGAATCCAAGCGTTTTGTTAAAATAATTGATAGAAAACAGACAGTTCTAAATTATTCTAACATTATGGTTTTAGATAACCTTTTCAAATTTATTATTCATTCCAGCAAAAACAGGAATCCCTGCCATGAGCAGATCTAAGTATTATTTCAGCTATACAAAATTAACGGATTCTCTTTTACGCTGGAATGACAACTTTTTACAAGTACGTCACAAAAAACTTATGATATCACCTGACATTCAGTTACCAAATGCTAATTAAGGCTGAACCACTTAATAATTTAGTCTCAACCCTCCTCAAAAAAGGGGGTAGTTGCATCGAAGAGGCTCAAGTGGTGGCCGATCATCTGGTTCGATCCAATTTGGCTGGACACGACAGTCACGGTGTCGGAATGCTGCCTCTTTATGTACGGATGCTCAAAGAGAATTTTCTACGTCCGAACCAAAAACCTGAATTGGTTAACGCCGACGGCTCGATTTTGATGTTTGACGGTCAGCGTGGTTATGGACAGGCAGTCGGTAAAATGGCCATGGTACAGGCGATTGAAAAATGCCATGAATCCGGACTGGTTTTAATGACACTCAGGAATACTCATCATCTCGGACGAATCGGGACCTACGGTGAGCAAAGCATTGCATCAGGATTGGTTTCGCTGCACTTTGTCAATGTGACTGACCATCCACCCTTGGTTGCACCATTTCGGGGCTCTGACGCCCGTTTTGCGACAAATCCAATTTGCCTCGCCATGCCCGGAACTAAAAAACAACCTCCGATTTTGCTGGATATGGCAACCAGCCGCATCGCACTAGGGAAAGCACGAGTAGCATTAAACAAAAACGAAGCACTGAAAGATGGACTTGTCATTGACCACAAAGGAAAACCCAGCAACGATCCAGAAGTAATGGCCGGATACTTATTTCCGGAGCGTCCTGACAATCCTCCGCTCGGTGCACTGACTCCTCTTGGTGAGTACAAAGGTTTCGGTCTTGCCCTGTTTTGTGAATTACTCGGCGGACTACTCAGCGGCGGCGGAACTATCCAACCCGAACATCAGCGCCAAAACAGCATTATCAACAACATGTTCACCTTGGTAATTGACCCAGCAAGATTAGTGGATGTTCCCTGGATGCAACACGAAGTAGAAGCAATAGTAGCACACGCCAAAGCCTCCCCGCCTACCAATCCAGAAGAACCGGTTATGATTCCTGGAGATCCAGAACGAAATTCCATAAAGGAACGTCAATTTCAAGGCATTCTGATTGATGATGCAACCTGGGAGCAAATTCTTGATGCCGGTGAATCTTTAGGTCTTAGTCGGGAAGAAATGCTGAATTTAGAGAAGATATAATACAACGTGGACTTTTGCCGTCCTGCTGATTGCAGTACCTCATAGTGCTCTGGGACAACTATGGAATGTAATTGGTTGTCATTTGATTTCTGCCGCAATCGGCGTAGTCTGCTACCAGTGACTCCCTTCCGGCGGAATTGCTACAGGTGCCAGTGTTGGTTTGGCAATTGGAGAAATGTATTATACATGATGTATGCACCCTCCGGGCGGCGCAACTCCTCTGTCTGCAGTAATCGGCGCACCAAACATTCATGCTCTGGGCTACCAATATATTCTTACTTCAATTGCAATCAATACAGTAATCATTCTTCTGTCGGCACTTTTTTTTAACACCTTGTTTCATTGGAGGCGCTATTCTCCATTTGTACTATCAAAAGAATTCAGAAAGGACTACTATCAAGTTGTGAATGAACCAGTGGATCATGCTTATTTTGTTTATGCACTAAGTCAAATGGACACTTTCATTGATGTTACCTAAGATGATTTGCTGAAAATTTATCATTTGGCCACTGAAAGAAAAGTCAACTTAAATAAATAAAAATGAACTCTCCCCAGCCTGTCATAAAAACAATCGCACTTAAAAACAGTGTTCGTATTGTTACCGCCACAAGCTTATTTGACGGACATGATGCTGCAATTAACATTATGCGCCGTATAATGCAGTCACAGGGTGCAGAAGTGATTCACCTCGGCCACGATCGCAGCGTTGAGGAAATAGTCAATGTTGCCATTCAGGAAGACGCTCAAAGTATTGCAGTCAGTTCGTACCAAGGTGGACACATGGAGTTTTTCCACTACATGCTGGACTTGTTAAGGGAGAAAGGTTCAGGACATATTCAGGTTTTTGCAGGCGGCGGAGGTGTGATCATTCAAAGTGAAATTCAGGAATTGACGGATTACGGTATCAGTCGAGTTTATTCTCCTGAAGACGGCCGTAAACTTGGCCTGACGGGCATGATTGCTGATATGCTTAAACGTTCTGATTTTCAGGTTTTGCCGGATAAATTTGAACCTCATGCAGACAAACTGGTTACGGAAAACGTTCAACATATTGCTCATAGTCTGACTTGGATCGAACAATACGTGAAAGGTTCACAGATGGCACCTGAAAATAAAGTAGTGGAACCTCTGGAAGCAGTACAAAAAGTTTTGAATAAACTCCACTCACAAGACTCTCTGGTGGAGAATTCACAGGCTCCGGTGATTGGTTTGACCGGAACAGGAGGTGCAGGAAAGTCATGTCTGGCAGATGAATTGTTACGAAGTTTTCTTGAGGAATTTCCTGAAAAGCGCATAGCTATTTTGTCAGTAGATCCCTCCAAACGCAAAACCGGTGGAGCACTTCTTGGTGACCGGATGCGTATGAATTCCATCAACGACCCCCGTGTTTACATGCGTTCACTGGCCACACGCCGTTCACACCTGGCCACTTCTACTGCACTGGAAGGTGCTGTTAGCTTACTGCAGGCAACCGGGAAATCCGGAGGCGGAGGATTTGATTTGATTTTGGTGGAAACTGCCGGCATAGGTCAGAGCGACTCAGAGATTTCGGATTTTGTTGATTTGAGTGTTTATGTGATGACACCGGAATTTGGTGCGGCTACTCAACTGGAAAAGATTGATATGATTGACTTTGCCGATTGTATTGTAATCAACAAATTTGACAAACCTGGAGCACAGGATGCTTTGCTGGCTGTGGGCAAACAGTATAAACGCAGTCGAAATGACTTTGATGCAACTACTGAAACAATGCCTATTTTTGGAGTGGTTGCCAATCGTTTCAACGACAGCGGTACAAACTGGTTTTATCACAATTTGATCGAAATCCTGATCAAGAAAAAATCACTTAACTGGAAACGCAGTCATGAAGCTGAATTTGCTATTTCAGAAATTACAGAGTTGATACCGTCGGACCGTAAAGAATATTTACGGCAAATCGCTGACTGCGTACGTACCTACAAAAAAGAAATCCGGAAAAACGCAAAGACTGCAGCGGAATGTGGACAATTGTACGGAACCCTTAAACAAATGCTGGGAGAAACCGAAAATAAAAATAGCTGGAACATACTACAGCCCTGCCCGATTGAAAATATTCCGGAAACTGCTCATACAGTGGCGGAACTATATAATGAAAAAATCTCAAAACTTCCGAAATCACTACGGGTGCAACTGAGTGAATTTCATGAAAATAACCAGGCGTATCTGGGCGAAAATTTCAGCTTTTATATTCGCAACAAAGAACTAAATATTTCGAATCACAGTATCAGTCTTTCTGGACTCAAAATTCCTAAAATCGCCACGCCCAAATTTAACGACTGGGGCGAGATTGCAAGCTGGTTGGGATTGGAAAATTTTCCCGGAAGTTTTCCGTTTACCGGTGGTGTTTTTCCTTTCAAACGTGAAGGCGAAGACCCGACCCGCATGTTTGCCGGAGAAGGAATTGCAGAGCGTACAAACCGGCGTTTTCATTTGCTGGCCTGTGATCAGCCTGCAACACGCTTGAGTACAGCGTTTGACTCGGTGACGCTTTATGGTTCAAATCCGAATTTGCGACCCGATATTTTTGGAAAAATCGGAAATGCCGGAGTTTCAATTTGCACAGTTGATGACGCGAAACGACTATATTCTGGTTTTGATCTGCTTTTACCGAAGACTTCCGTTTCCATGACAATCAACGGACCTGCTCCAGTGGTTCTCGCTTTTTTCATGAATGCAGCCATTGATCAGCAAATAGAAAAACATTTACGTGAAAACGGGCATTTAGAAAAAGCGAAAAAAACGCTCCAAGAACGCTACAAAAAACAGGATGTGGAGCCTCCGGAGTATCGTATGGAGCGTCCAGAAAATCACGATGGACTAGGTTTGGAATTATTGGGATTGTCCGGTAAACATTTTGTAGATAATGAAACTTACAGTGCTATAAAGGCTGATGTATTAAACAACATCCGCGGAACGGTTCAGGCAGATATTTTGAAGGAAGACCAGGCGCAAAACACTTGTATTTTCAGCACAAATTTTGCTTTGCAGATGATGGGTGACATTCAGGAATATTTTACTGCAAACGATGTCCGAAACTTTTATTCGGTAAGTATTTCCGGATATCATATTGCTGAAGCCGGAGCAAATCCGATCAGCCAGGTTGCCTTCACACTTGCTAATGGATTTACTCTGATTGAGTATTATCTGGCACGCGGCTTGGCAATTGACGATTTTGCGCGTAACCTGAGCTTCTTTTTCAGTAACGGAATGGATCCTGAATATGCGGTAATTGGAAGGGTAGCACGCAGAATTTTTGCTGTCACACTGCGTAATTTGTATGGAGCAAATGAACGCTCACAAAAATTAAAATATCACATACAAACTTCCGGACGTTCCCTGCATGCAATGGAGATGGATTTCAATGACATCCGGACAACACTTCAGGCACTTTATGCCGTTTACGATAACTGTAATTCACTTCACACCAACGCTTACGACGAAGCGGTTACAACTCCAACGGGTGAGTCAGTTCGTCGTGCACTCGCTATTCAGCTCATTATCAATCGTGAATTAGGACAGGCATTCAACCAAAATCCAATGCAGGGCAGTTTTCTGATTGAGGAATTGACTGAATTAGTTGAAGAAGCAATTTTGTCGGAATTTGTCAGACTTTCCGAACGAGGAGGAGTTTTGGGTGCAATGGAAACGATGTACCAGCGTAACAAAATTCAGGAGGAATCACTTTATTACGAAACTCTTAAACATTCCGGAGAACTGCCTATAATGGGTGTGAACACTTTTCTTAACCCAAATCCTGCTGAAACTGATACAGAAATTGAATTAGCGCGTTCAACGGAAGAAGAAAAGACAATGCAAATCCATGATCTGGAGAATTTTCATAAGTTCCACTCCAAAGAGCGAGACTCAATGATGGAACGTCTCAGAGAGGCGGCACTAAAAAATGGCAATATTTTTGAGGTCCTGATGGAGTCTGTGCAAGTTTGTTCATTGGGACAAATCACTCAACAGCTTTACCAAATCGGCGGACAGTACCGTAGAAATATGTAAGGCATGAATTGACACTAAAACGATTCATTCTGATTTAGTGACAAATGAAATAATGTTGTCAGTCCTCAAATTAAGACCATGTTTCGTTCCAGCATAAAAGTATTAACACCTGCATTAAAAACAAACAATTTTTCAAATCTGAATTCAGTGGGGGAATTATTTATATTTCTTCTTAGAGCCAGACCATTTGATGCAGACTTGTTTTTTTAGCCGGCTTAAAATTTATTTCTCGGGGTTTTATCCAGTATTTTTTGAAAACAAACTACAAAAATCTTGTTCCTGAAACAGCACAGAAAAATCAAATTTAAGTTTCACGACACCTCGCAGATTCGATTTATCTTAGCCGATGGAATTACTCCATGACGCAAAACTTCAAAATTTTTGTTTTGGCAATTTAAGATCGTCGAGGCCCTATTTTCTTCCAGTTCTCCTCCATCAATAATCATATCAACCTTGTTGTTCAACTGATTATGGACTTCTGTTGCAGAAGAGCATTCTGGCATGCCTGTGAGGTTGGCGCTTGTACCAATTATTGGACAACTTCCCAATTCTATCAGGCACTGCGCAGCTGGAGCACTCGTGTAACGTACGGCTAAAGTTCCGTCACTGTTTTGAAGGTGTTGCGGAAGTTCCGGATTCGCGGCTAAAATCAAGGTCAGTGGACCCGGCCAAAAAGCATTCATTAAATCATCAATACGAGAGTCGTTCCACAGACAAAGACCTGGCAGCCATTCTGGTGTAGTCAGCACAAGCAACGGTTTATTTCTGGGCCGTTCCTTAATGTTATAAACACGATCTGCAACTTTTTTTAAAAACGCATTTCCACCCAAACCATAAAAGGTTTCAGTAGGAAAAGCCAGAACTTTATTATGCAAAAGTGCTGTTTTAACCAATATTTCTTCTGTTTTTGAAAAAGGAAATTTGACTAATCGTGCCATATTTTCCATCCTTGCCCTTGATTAGCAGTATTGTAATCAAGCTCTAAAAAGGCCTGTAATACCGTCTTAAGATTTTTTGAAGTCTTGTCATGCTTTTACACGCCCTGTTAAGTCTGAGAGCTCTTACGGCATATAATCCCAACCTTGACTGTGATCCTTGTCATTTGTTTTATTTACCATCAATCCACCCGGACAAGTGGCTTACCCTTCCGTATGTAATTCGTGAAACACGAAATGTGGTAAGAGCCAGGTGGTTACGTGAATCGAGGTATACTGGAGGTAACAACTTTCCCTGCCATTTTGTTATACTTTCAGCAGCAGAAACTGCTTTTTGTCTACTCAAAGAACGCCCCGATCGATTTAAGACTTCAACCATTAATTCTGCTACTGCATGGCCATAAAGAGTCCAGCGGTTGAGAGCCAGGTTTGGCGCATATTCACTGAGTATTAGCTTATGTAATATTTGACCAGGATGTTCTGTTTCAATTTTAAGGGGATATGCTGTTAAAACACGTACTCGTTCAGAAACTTTTTGACCCAACCACTCAGTTAGTCGACTATCCGCAAGCGCGTGTCCTGTTAACATGGGAATATTTATCTGAGGAGAAAACTTCAAGAAGTTCATAACATCAGTATAATTTCCCAATACAACCAGAAAATCTGGATTATTCCTACGAATCAGCTGCCATTCTGCGTTAAGCCGTCCTGCTTTTCCCGGCAGCAGTTTGGCAGAAACGTTATACAATTCTTTGGTCAAGGCTTTTACTGACCTCTGATATACAGGATTTTCAGGATACCAGATGATAAACTCTTTTCCAGTGTGCTTTTCTGTAATATATTTTCCAATAACACGCGCTTCGGTTTCAGCAGTAGGCATAAAACCAAAGACATTTGCACGAAGGGGTTGTGTCCATTCCGGCAAATCTGAGCCGACAAAAAAACTTGGCAGTCTTTGCTCTTTTAACAAAGGGTAAACTGCTTGATGAGTTTTACTGCCAATACCACTGAAAACAGCAAATATGTCATTTTTTAAAGTCAGTTCCTCCAGTTCCTCTTTAGCTTTGTATGGTTTCAACTGATCATCAATTATTTTCAATTCAATTGAACGACCGTGTACTCCGCCCTGATCATTTACATATTTAAAATAGGCCTGCGCGCTTTTTCCTATATCAGAATATTCCTTTGCAGGTCCACTCAATGGCTGATGAGTTACAAAAACAATATTTTTTGGAAAGACTCCGGTTTCGGCAAAACAGAAATGAGTAATTGAAAACAAAAATACAAGTATGACGGTCAGTCGAAACAGTTTCATATTTTTCATGTATATTTAATTAACTCGACAGTCACGAGTTTTATCATGTCAACCCAAACATCTGTGAAGGATCTTATAAGGTAACAACACTTTATAAAATCTTTCCTTTCGGTCGAGATGTCATTCAGCAGTCAATAATATGAGTTTCTTATTAAATTTAATGGCTCACGCCTTAATTAATTGTGATAAACTCAAAAAAAATAAGCAACACATGTTTGACATTCATTAACAGTCTATAAGCTATTATATCAAAAACTTACATGTTCAGTAATTTTCATTCCACAATCAGTTCGATAACTAGTGTTGTCGGGGTTACAACCGGTTACTAAAGCATCAATAACAGCTTATTATTTTAGCTCAAAACAAAGGAGCTGCACCCAATTCTGACAGTTGATGCAGTAAACCGGTAAAACGGCGTGTTGAACCTTCATTTTCAACGGCCTTCTTAATAGCTGCATCTGTTCCAATCAAAACAACTAACTGTTTCCCACGGGTGATTGCAGTGTAGAGTAAATTCCGCTGAAGCATCATATAATGGTGTGTAGTGAGAGGAACTATCACTGCCGAATATTCACTTCCCTGGGATTTGTGAACCGTGATTGCGTAGGCCAGAGATAGTTGATCTATCTCTTTCCCCTGGTAATGAACAATTTGCTGATCAAATTTAACATGCAGTTCTTTGGTTTTTGGATCGCAATTAACAATTCTTCCAAGATCACCGTTGAAAACCAGTTTCTCATAATCATTTTGCTGCTGCATCACTTTGTCTCCAATCCGGAACCACTGTTCAAGATGTTCCAGACCTTTTGCATCTGGATTTATTACATCCTGCAGTTTCCGGTTTAGATTTATTGCACCTGTGACTCCACGGTGCATCGGCGTCAGGACCTGAATATCCATCATCGGATCAAGCTCGAAACGCTGGGGAATCCTTTCGGTACTCATCAGCAGTATTTTTTCAACAATTTTTTCCGGATTCGACTCTTTAATAAAATAAAAATCCAGCAGCTGATTATCATCTTCCGTTTGTCGATTTGAGCTACTGAAGTCCGGCATTTCTCCCCGACGAACTTTGTGAGCATTGACTGTAATAAAACTATCAGCTGCCTGCCGAAAAATATGATCGAGGCGCACAACGGGAATTAATCCGGATTCAATTAAATCCGACAACACTGCTCCTGCACCCACTGACGGCAATTGATCTACATCCCCGACTAGAATCAAACGTGACGCAGATGGAACGGCTTCCAGCAAACTATCCATCAGCAGAGTATCGATCATTGAAGTTTCATCAAGGATCAGCAATTCCTGCTCCAGAGGATTTTCCCTGTCACGCTTAAAACCTATGTTGCTTGCTTCAAGAAGACGGTGAATTGTGGAAGCTGCAGCACCGGTAGTTTCAGTGATTCGTTTTGCAGCACGTCCAGTAGGTGCAGCAAGTGCAATTGCAGGAATTCTGGTACGCATCAGTCCAAGTATAAACCGCACAATGGTTGTTTTACCTGTACCGGGGCCACCCGTTATAATCAGCACTTTATGCTGAAGAGCTGCTTCAACTGCCTCTCTCTGGGCAGGATCAAGCTTCAGGCCAACTTTTAGTTCCTGCTCTTCTATCAGATAAGATTCACCCTCATAAACCGTATAGGCTTCACTGTTAAGGATTCGAAAAATATTCTCCGCAACACGCCGTTCTGCTTTGTAAAATCTCGGACGGGAAACCAATTCCTGCTCATTACCTGAAGCATCTTCAATTTTATCACTATTCAACAAACGATCTTCCAGCAATTGCCGAATTGATGACTCCAGCATTGATGAATCAATATTAAGCTCTTGCACCGTTTTTTCTAGCAAATCCCGACGAGGGAAACAGGTGTGACCATTGAGTGCCTGTTGTTCCAGCATATAAAGTAAGCCTGCGTCAGCACGATGCGGAGAGTTATTATCGAATCCCAGATTGCGTGCAATACCATCTGCAGTAAGAAAACCTATTCCCGGTATATCAGTTAACTGATACGGATTTGCTTTGATCAAAGGAATACTGTTCAAGCCATTCTTCACAAAAATACGTTGTGCATAAGCGTGTGATATTCCTACTCCACGCAAAAAAGTCATTACATCCCGGAGACCTCTTTGAGCATCCCACGCATCAAGCAGAGATTTTTGTTGTTTTCTGCCGACGCCTTTAACTTTCGATAATAATTTTGGAGAACTGTCTATAATTTTAAAAGTATCTTTTCCGAACTTTTTGACAATTCGCTCTGCCGTTATTTTACCAATTCCCTTAAATACTTCAGAAGAAAGGTAGCGTATAATCCCTTCTTCAGAGGTTGGTTCAACAGGCATGAATTCACGAATCGAAAATTGACGTCCATAAGTTTTGTGATTCTCCCAACTGCCTTTTAAACGTAATGTTTCATGCTCATGGGTGTTGAAAACAATGCCTTTTACAGTGATCGGCCTGATGGAATTTTCTGTTATAAATGTACCAATTAAAAATCCGTTTTCCGGATTTGTGTACAAAATTTTTTCCAGAGTACCGACTAAGCTAACAAAGTCTTCGGACATTGGTTTTTCAGGAAGTATAATAATTAATTTTATATCAAATTAGTATCAGAATGGGATTCAAACCAGCCAGTTTTTCCCATGAGGTAACTTTGTTGAAAAAGGGACTCAAAAAACGGAAGCACATGGCTTTCGGGCTTTTACAAAAAAACCTTGCAGTAGTAATCAGCAATCGAACAATTACTTTTTGGTTTTATTGAATAATATTATATTCAAGCAAGTACTAATTTGGTGGAATATAAAAAGGAGACCGGATCATCTGTAGTAAATCGAAGCGCCACTTCCCACCTTCCTTCAGCAGCAAAAATGATTGCTGCTTTGTAAATTGTAAATCTAGAATGCTTTTGTGTCTAAATACAATTGCAGCATTAACATAAAGCAATGTAAGGTATCGATATGATATTTCAGGTTCTTTTCCAGTTTTCAAACCAGCCGGAACCCAGTCCAGTTCAATCATTCGTGTTGCAAATTCTTCAATGCTAATTTGATCTGTGGAATGTTTTTTGCCGAATTTGTATAATTCAAAATAGCG